>Ga0123356_10004072_pt1 | contig 15184 bp, 9 predicted proteins | sample TergutEmb28metaG_2_FD_92546 | JGI IMG/M metagenome (GOLD analysis project Ga0123356, IMG submission 92546) | Embiratermes neotenicus P3 segment gut microbial communities from Petit-Saut dam, French Guiana - Emb289 P3 | ecosystem: Host-associated > Arthropoda: Insects > Digestive system > Gut ... | reverse complement strand
GGATGCCGGTAATATACTTAAAAAAGGCAAGAACCTTGCTTTCCCGGACTCTGTTGTAAGCTACTTTGAGGGCATGATGGGACAACCACAAGACGGTTTCCCGAAAGGCTTGAAGAAAATTGTCCTTAAAGGAACAAAGCCAATCACATGCCGTCCCGGCGAATTACTGGAGCCTGTCAACTTTGATGAAGTTGCAAAGCAAATGGAACCTTTCTGCCACGAACCCGATATGCGGGATATCGTTTCATACTGCTTATATCCGGGCGTGCTTAAAAACTACTATACACAGTCTCATGAGTACTCCGACCTTTCAGGACTTGACACTCCGGTGTTCTTTAACGGCTTGACCCCGGGAGAAACAACAGCTGTAGAAATCGAGTCAGGAAAAGTCCTTATCATCAAGCTCAATGGCATCGGCGAAATAAATGCGGATGGATTTCGTCCTGTTGAGTTTGAGCTTAACGGTTTCAGGCGGGAAGTAATGGTGCCCGATACATCACAAGGTCCTGTCCAGACATCATTTGTCGCCGCCGACCCCGACAACCCTATGGAACTCGGCGCGAATATACCGGGTATGATAAGCAAGCTCCATGTATCCGAAGGTGATGTAGTTAAGAAAAATGATGTTGTGGCAATTATCGAAGCAATGAAGATGGAAACAGCGATTGTCAGCAACGTTGATGGCATTATAAGTAAAGTCCATGTAAAAGAAAGACAAGCTGTTAAGGTTAAGGAGCTTCTTATTACCATGGCTCCAAAGACATAATCTTTTCACAAAAGGAAGCAGGGGGATTGTTCTCCCTGCTTCCTAAATTATGCATATATATTGTCATAATATAGTTTCTTTTTACTCTTTGTGTTATAATTATGTTTTAGCCGCTTACAGGTTATTACCCTCGGAGGACGCAGGCATGAATATAAGAAAAAGAATCTTTATTCCGATGATTACACTGGCATTTGTGTGCTGCATAACTGTCTTTATTACGTCTATTGCGCTCTTTGACAGAGAGCTAAACAGCGCAATGATGAACAAACTGGATATATCGCTTAATTTTGCCGAATATGAAATCAGTGATTTAAAGCAGCAAGCTCAACTTGCTGCTTTTACAATGGCTAATGATCAAGCTTTAATAGACGCGCTTGTAAGCAATGACCGTGCTAAAATAGCACAAACCGCAAATACCCTGCTGACCATAACCCGCATTGATTATTGCACGATCCTTGATACTGAAGGAAAGGTGCTGACTAGAACCCTTGACCCCGGTATGTACGGCGACAGCCTCGCGCACCTTCCTCATGTTAAAATGGCAATGGAGGGCAAAATTTCGTCATTTCTGACATCCGGTAACATAATACGTCTTGGTGCGTACTCAGGTGCGCCTATATATGATGACGATATGAATTTTGTGGGCATCGTTTCTTTAGGATTCAGGCTCGACAGTCAGGATTTTGTTTATGGGCTTAAAGAGGTGACCGGATGCGAAATAAGCATTTTTTTAGGTAATGAACGAGTTTCCTCGACTGTTATGGACGAAGATCAATTGTACGTAATGGGAGAGACCATAGACGATGATATCGGCAATAGAGTTTTAGCAGGAGAATCATTCACAAGACGCGGTCAGCTTTTCGGCAAAGAGGCACTTATTCACTACGCTCCTTTATTTGGCGCAAACAACGAACCGATTGGTATGATGGGTATAGGATTCTACGCGGAAGAAGATATTGCCAAAGTATATAGGTTTATTAGCATCGGTATTGTCGTTACCCTTCTTGTTCTCGGTATATGCTTATTAATAGCAAGATACCTTTCCGGAATAATTGAGCGCAGGCTCGGAAAAATGGTTGAGGACATAAAGGAACGGGATATTCTGTTGCAAACTGTTAACAAAGTGGCAATGCTGCTCCTTGCGGCAAAAGACAGCGGCACAATAGACTCATCCATAAAGGAAGGCATGGAACAGATTAGCCGTATAATAAATATTGACCGCATGATTATATGGCGTTCTGTGATGGCAGATGATGTCCCGCAATACCACCTCGACTACAGTTGGAGCAGTGAAGAAGCAAATCATAAAAGAGCACTGCCTCAAGTGTTGGAAAATCTTGAGGAATATAATTGGGACGAAAAGTTTTTCCTAAATGAGTGCATTACAGGAACTATTTCAAAAGTGTCGCATAATGAACAGCTTTTCTTTGATGCTTATGATATAAAATCCATAATAATGATTCCTCTGTTTTTAGACGATGTTTACTGGGGTCTGTTCTACGTTGATAATTGTACATGGGAAAAGGAGTTCACCAAGGAAGAAGTAAACATTTTGAGAGCTATAAGCCTTATGATGGCAAATAAATTATACCGCCATTCAGTACGTATGCAAATGCGGGAAGCTAGCGAGCGCACATCATTAATGCTTAACACATCACCGTTATGCACACAAATATGGAGCCGGGACTTAAGTATAATCGACTGTAACGATGCGGCACTCAGTTTATTTGGTTTTAAAGAAAAAAGCGAGTATTTAAGCAACTTTATCGGCAAATGCTCACCTTTACATCAACCTGACGGCCATCGATCGGATGAAGCTGCTGTGAGGTTTATTAATCAGGCATTTGAAAAGGGATATTGCCGTTTTGAATGGATGCATAAAATGCCTTATAATGACACATTACTGCCTGCGGAAGTAACACTCGTCAAGACAAGGTACGGCGATGAAGATGTCGTTATCGGCTATACAAGAGATTTGCGGGAGTACAAAAGAATGGTACAGGCAGCGGAAGCTGCACAGTTTACAACATCCGCAATGTTTGAATCGAATCCGTCCGCAAATATATTATTCGACAGCGATTTTAAGGTTATCGACTGTAACCCTGCAACATTGTCGTTTTTAGGATTAAAAACAAAAACGGAACTGATTCTCGGATTTACCGATATCATGACTAGAAGCATACCCGGCGTCCAACCTGACGGACGTGCCTCAATACCTCTTATTGATAGACTTTCAGATGCCGCAAGAGACGGATTTGCGAAGTTCGAAACAGAATTAATTATTAACGGCTCTCCGAGGTTTATGGATGTTGAATTCAAGAAAATCCCATACGAGAGCAGCTATGCAATTGTCGCTTACATTTTTGATATGACAGAAACACACGAGCATGAAAGAATGCTTTCCGAAATAAATGATGCAAATCTGTTCCAACTTCTAATGCTGAATGTAGCAGTTAATGCGGCAAAAATCGCGCTTTGGGATATGGAGGTTGTAGCTGCCAATCCGATAAATCCCGCTAATACTATTATATGGACAGAAGAGTTCAGGCGCTTATTAGGGTTTGAAAGCGAGAGTGATTTTCCAAACGTCCTCAGCAGTTGGAGTGACCAGCTGCACCCCGATGATAAGGAAAGAACTCTGAACGCTTTCGCCAACCATATGCTTGATGAGACCGGAAAAACGCCGTTTGACGTGGAATACCGGATGCTCAAGAGTAATAACGAATACTCATATTTCCGTACTACAGGAGAAACTCTGCGTGATGAAAGCGGTAAAGCGCTACGTATCGCCGGCGCAATGATGGATATCACCGAAACAAAAAACACATTGCTCGAGTTGGAAAAGCGCCGCTTGGAAGCAGAGTCCGCGAATAGGACAAAGTCCGCGTTTCTTGCCAATATGAGCCACGAAATAAGGACACCTATGAACAGCATCATAGGGTTTTCGGAGCTTGCGCTGGATGAAGAGCTTCCTGTCACAGCTAAAGAATACCTTAATAACATCGGAAACAGCGCAAAGTGGCTGCTGCACATCATAAATGACATACTGGATCTCTCAAAAATTGAGTCCGGCAAGATAACACTGGAAAAAATCCCCTTTGACCTTCCTGATATATTTTCGCATTGCCAGTCGATAATAATACCAAAAGCTATTGAAAAGGGTATTATGCTTTATTGTTATGCCGAACCTTCAATCGGCAAAAAGCTTCTCGGTGACCCTGTAAGACTTCGTCAGGTAATAATGAATATACTTTCCAACGCAGTCAAATTCACAAATATCGGCACTGTTAAGTTACTTGCATCAGTTATTCACTCAGACGATGAGAAAGTAACAATATACTTTGAAATGAAAGACAGTGGCATTGGAATGACTCCGGAGCAGATAAAGAACATCTATGAGCCGTTCATGCAAGCCGATGACAGCATAACACGGAGGTTCGGAGGCACAGGACTGGGTCTTGCAATTACAAAAAACATAATCGAACTTATGGGTGGCAAACTCCATGCGGAAAGTACCGTTGGTGTTGGCAGTAAGTTCAGTTTCGAGCTTACTTTTGATATAGTTGACGATGACTCTATATTTACACCAAAAGATATTATTGTCAATGAGTTTGAAAAACCGAACTTTGACGGAGAGGTTCTGGTTTGCGAAGATAACAGCTTAAACCAGCAAGTTCTCAGAGATCATTTGAGAAGGGTTGGATTAAAAGCGGTTATTGCCGGCAATGGTAAAGAAGGTGTCGACATTGTTTCAGAGCGTATAAAATCAGGCAATAAACCTTTTGACCTGATTTTTATGGATATACATATGCCTGTGATGGATGGATTGGAAGCAGCCTCGAAAATGACCGAACTCGGTGTGAAAACACCGATTATAGCCGTAACCGCGAACATAATGTCAAACGATCTGGAACACTACAAAAAAAGCGGTATGTCCGACACACTCGGAAAACCTTTCACTTCTCATGAGTTATGGAGGTGTTTATTAACTTATATCCCTGTTGTCAGCTACTCTGTTATTGACCGTCAACGTCAATCCGCACAAGAAGAAATGTACCATACGCAGCTTTGCCTCAATTTTGTTAAGGACAACCGGAACACATTCGAAAAAATTAAAAGAGCTGTTGAAGACGGTGATATAAAAACAGCTCATAGAACAGCTCATTCTTTAAAAAGTAACGCAGGGCAAATCGGTAAAAATCAGCTACAGGCAGTAGCCGCAGTTACCGAAAGTATGCTTGTAAACAACGAAAACCGATTGGTAAAAGAGCAACTGGATATTCTTGAAACCGAATTAAACTCTGTTCTTAACGAGTTTGCACCGCTGTTGGCAGAGTTCGATTCAAGAACAAGTGAAAAAATAACTGATTCGGATAAAATCCGGGAAATTTTTGATAGACTTGAGCCTTTGCTGAAAAAAAATAGCCCCGACTGTGGGGATTTTCTCAATGATATTTATAAGATACCCGGAGCCGAAGAGCTTGCGGATAAAATTGAGAATTTTCAATTTAAGCAGGCACTCGAAGAACTGAAAAAAATACGGGTCCCTGATTAATCCAGCTCATTCACAGCCTCCTGACCTCTGAGTATCCGCAAACCGCCGAGTGCCAGAGCTTCCATTTCATACTCACCCGGCATCACTACTATTTCGCCCAGCCAGCCTATGTATTTTTTTACATCCTCAACAAGATATGTATTAAACGCAAGACCTCCGGTTATAATTATTGCATCGCAGTCCCCTCTTAGCGCAGGTGACATTAATGCGATGCCTTTTGCTATCTGATATGCCTGTGCTTCCATTACTAAAATCGCGTTTTTATCACCGTTTTCTATCAGTTTCATTATTTCTCTGCCGTCAGATGTTCCGAGCAGAGCACGCAAGCCGCCCATGCCGCGCACCTTACCCATCATCTCTTTTTTTGTATATTCACCGCTGTAACACATTTCAATCAGATTAAGAAGCGGCACACTGCCCGCCCGTTCCGGAGCAAACGGTCCGTTATCATCTGCCAGAGAGTCAATTATTTTCCCCTTGCAATGAGCACCGGCAGTAATCCCGCCGCCCAGATGCGTAATTAAAAGATTAACATCCTCATATTTTTTTCCAACAGACTCCGCATATTTTATCGCCACCGCACGGCAGTTAAGAACATGGTAAAAGCTTCGCCGCTCAATCTCTTTCATCCCTGTAATTCTTGCGACAGGAGGAAACTCGCATGCGGTAACCGCATCATATATATATGCCTTAACGCCGGCTTGCTGCGCAATATCATTTGCAATGGTTGCACTAAGGTTGGACGCGTGCTGCGGAGTTTTCTCACCATATATAAGATCCAACATTTTATCATCAACTATATATCCGCCAACCTTCACAGGGGGAAGCATCCCGCCACGCCCCATAACTATCGATAAATCCTCGACTTTGTAGCCGTGCTTATCCATAGCGTCCAGAACAGCTTGCCTGCGCAGTGGTTCCTGTTCCAAAATACTGCCGAATTTCTCAATCTCCTCATAAGGATGGCGTATATCTTCGTTAAATAACTCTTGCTCATTTTTATATAACGCGATTTTCGTCGAAGTCGATCCGGGATTAATTCCCAAAATTAAATAGTCCATGCTATATTCCTTTCATGTCTATGCTTTTAAATATATAATCTACACCGCCGTGCTCATTAAAATAGATAACAGCTTCTCTTCCGCGCTTGCTCCGCGCGATGTCAATACAATCGGTACTTTTGCGCCCAAAATGCACCCTGCCATTTTAGCCCCTGCCCAATAAACCAGCCCTTTTACCAACACATTGCCTGTTGTAATATTGGGAACCAGCATTATATCCGCGTCTCCGCTGATTTTGCTTGAAAAACCCTTTATTACCGCCGACTCCCTGCTGACAGCAATATCAAACGACAAAGGTCCCTCCAATAAGCATTTTCCAAGTTCACCTTTTTCACACATCTTCTGAAGCTCTGCCGCATCGACAGTTTCTTGAATTTTCGAACTGACCGATTCTGAAGCGCATAGCGCAGCAATCTTTGGCAGCTCATATCCAATGTTTTGAAAATAGACTGCCGCATTTGCGGCAATATCTGCTTTTTGAGTCAGCGTAGGGTTGGGAATCATACCCCCATCTGTTATACCGGCTAACTTATGATAAGCCGGAGTTTCTATAATTGCCAAATGTGATAATGTGCCGGAGCCTCTGACGCCGAATTCTTTATCAAGCACCGCTTTCAGCAGGGTACCCGTTTCTAAAATCCCTTTCATCAAAGCATCGCCATAGCCTTTTCTTATCAGTTCAACGGCAACACGGGCACAGTCAATGTCGTCTGTACCGTCCGCTATTGCAGCATCCCCGGGTGAATAACCCAGGTCTGAAGATAAAGATACAATTTCCTCACGGTTACCAACCAGTATGTACCTTGTATTAAACTCATCCGCTGCAGCGAACACGGCTTCCAGTGTATTTTTATCGTGGGCTGCGGCAACCACCAGAGTTCGTTGCCCTGCTGTCATTTTAGTACTGAAATCATTAAAACTTTTAAGCACAAAACCCTCCATTTTTAGCTGCTTTTATAAAGGATATATCCATATTCTATCATACACATCTTGTAAGCGGAACAGTTTTATTGTATAATTAATAACGGCATAATTGTTTCGTTTTTAGGAGCATAATATCTACCTATGAAAAAGAGCATCGTTGCATTTATTTGTCTGATACTTGTTATCGGAACATGGCTCGTATCACGTGTTTGGACATTCGAGCCGGAACTTAGCAACGAAACAATTATAATACAAGTGCCCGCTAATGAACCCGAAAACACCGTACACGAGCCTGATCAATCACTCGAAACACCACCCGAGCCTGACATTAATGAAGAAGACCGCTTACCGGCAGAGCAGCTTGAAGCAGAACAAAATGAAGAACTTTTAGCCGCAAGAAGAGAATCAGTTTTAGAAGAAAGTAAGCGCCTTTTCAGAGGATATTTTTTTGATGAGGCAATTGAGCTTCTTAATTCCGACAGCGAACTGATAAATCATGAGACTTTAAGTTTGGAAGCGGAGATAGTTGCTGAAAAAAACGGACTTGTCCGTTACAACGGCGATATAAAGCACATTTTCTTTCATAGCCTGATACTTTACCCGGAAGTTCTTTTCCCTGATTTAAGTATTCCGACCGGCGGATACAACGAAGGTTTTATTTATCAATCGGAGCTTCTGAGAATGCTTCCGCAGCTGCTTGAACGAGGGTATGTATTATATAGTATAAGTGATATTTTCAGTAAGGATACAAGCGGGGTAATGAGGCAAAATGATATTTATCTGCCGCCCGGTAAGAAGCCTCTGGTCCTTTCAATTGATGACCCCACATATCATTATGGACAACGATTTGCCGGAGGCGGCTTTGACAGGACACGCACCCCCGGAGTGGGCTTCGCGAATCGGGTTGTTTTTGACGAAAATGGCGAGCTTGCGACTGAAGTAATCACTCCGGCAGGAGAAACAATTATTACATACGATGGTGATGTTCACGTAGTCATTGACGCTTTCGTACGGGAGCATCCTGAGTTCTCTTACCGAGGAAATAAGGGAGTTATTGCAGCTACCGGTTATATGGGGATTTTCGGATATGATTTACCGGATTTGCACACAGAAGATATAAGACAGGAAGTTATTGCGATATGTGACAAGTTTAAGGAAAACGGATGGCTTTTCGCAAGCCACAGTTACTCACACAATAGGACAGGTTTTTGGGGACCCGAAAGTAATCCTAATAATATAAGCTGGGACACAAGAAGATGGCGTGAAGAAATCGAGCCGGTTGTAGGACCGACAAACATCTTTATTGCACCATACGGCTTTCTGCTCAGAGGCGATGGAATGCAAGTTATTCTCGAAAATGGATTCGATATTTATTGTATAGTTGATTTCAACCAACCCGTTTCTATTTACTCAACCCATGCTGTAATGGGACGAATCGAAATCGGAGGGTATTCATTAGCAAGACATGCAAACACACTCAATCGGGATTTCTTTGATGTAGAAACAGTGAAAGACCAACACAGACCGCCTATAGCAAGCCGATAAAGCCTGATATAATCAGACATTGACCGACGAGGTTAATATATATGGTACGTTTTTTTGCCAATGAGCAAGATATTTCCACAGACACAATAAAGCTGAGCGAAGAGGACTCAAAGCATATACGCACATTGCGGCTTCGTCCGGATGAACAGTTTATCATCTGCGACGGTAATAAAACCGACTATATTTGCAAGCTTGGTGAGCGCGGAGATTGTTCAATCGCCGAAATACTAAACAAGCAAGAATCACATGGAGAGCCATCTGTAAAATGCAGGGTTTTTATGGCCTACTCAAAAGGCGACAGACTTGACTACGCGGTACAAAAATCAGTCGAGCTGGGAGCAAATGAAATCATTTTATTTGAGTCAGACCGATGCGTTGCAGTGCCTCGCGACGTTGCAAAAAAAGCAGAACGGCTTCAAAGAATATCGCATGAAACCGCAAAACAGTCAGGCAGAGGAATCATACCCGCGGTAACATCAGGCGGCAACTTTTCGGAAATCATAAATGAAGCTGTACAAAGTTCTGATTTGGTTTTGCTCTTCTATGAAAATGAGGACGATTTACATATAAAAGAATTTCTTGAAAAACACCTTATGCATTTGAGTGAGCACGAGCAGAATGAAGCTAAATCCATATCTATAATAACCGGACCTGAGGGAGGTTTTGAGACAAATGAAGTGAAGCTTGCCGGCTCAAAGAATATACCGGCAGTATCTCTCGGACCGCGTATTTTGCGCTCTGAAACTGCGCCTGTTGCAGCCCTGACGGCTATAATGTACCAAACAGGCAATCTTTAGAAACATATTTAGGGGAGACTGATGAAAACAATCCTAATTGTTGATGATTCATCATTAATGAGAAGAATAATCCGCCACATTGTAATCAAAAATGGTTTCGAGGTTATTGGCGAGGCAACAAACGGCAAGCTCGGTGTTGAAAAATATAAAGAACTTCACCCGGATGTTGTAACAATGGACCTGGTTATGGATGAAATGAATGGTCTTGAAGCTCTTAAGCTTATTATAAAAGAAAACCCGGAAGCAAACGTGATAATGGTAAGTTCCATGGGACAGGATGTTGTTGTCCGTGATGCTATCGTAACCGGCGCGAAAAACTTCCTTCTAAAACCGTTTGATGAAAAACAAGTTGTAGAAGCACTAAAAAAGCTAGGGTAACCTAGCTTTCTTTTCGTATTTGTGCCCTTTTTATTTTCCCGCTTATAGTTTTCGGCAGCTCATCCACAAACTCTATAATACGCGGGTATTTGTAGGGCGCTGTGGTTTTTTTGACGTAATCCTGCAGTTCTTTGACTAACTCGTCAGAGGCTATATAGCCTTTATTTAAAACCACAGTAGCTTTTACTACCTGTCCTCGTTTCGGATCCGGTGCCCCCGTTATCGCGCATTCAAGCACAGCATCGTGCTCAGACAGTACACTTTCAACTTCAAACGGACCTATGCGGTAACCGGAACATTTTATCATATCGTCATTTCTGCCTACAAACCAGTAGTACCCGTCGGGATCTCGCCATGCGGTATCTCCCGTATCGTAAACATCACCGGTAAATGCCGTTTTGGTCAGTTCGTCGTCAAGATAGTATCCTTTAAACAATCCCACCGCCTCAGTATTTCGTATTACTATCCTGCCTTCTTCGCCATCTTCACAGGTATTTCCCTCAGCGTCAACAAGATCGATATCGTAGAGAGGAGCAGGTTTTCCCATTGAACCCGGTTTTGGCTTAAACCAGGGGAAATTTGCTATGAGAACAGTTGACTCCGATTGTCCGAAGCCCTCATACATTGGGAGTCCCCATATATCTTTAATTTTATTAAAAATTTCCGGATTCAGCGGCTCTCCTGCGTTTCCGCAGTGTTCAATTGCGCTGAAATCGTATTTTTCCATACCTTCCGCCAACATAAACCTGAACATTGTCGGAGGAGCGCAAAAAGTCGCAATTTTGTATTTTTCGAGCCTTTCCATAACGTCGGCAGGTACAAATTTTTCCATATCATATGCAAAAACCGGTGCTCCGCAGAGGAACTGCCCGTAAATCTTTCCCCAACCGAATTTTGCCCAACCGGAATCCGACATAGAGTTATGCAGCTTATTTTCCCTCACCTGCTGCCAATACTTTGCCGTCACTACATGTCCGAGCGGATGCGAGAAATCATGAAGCACCATTTTAGGCATTCCTGTTGTGCCCGAGGTGAAGTATATCAGCATCGGGTCTGTGCTTTTTATGCTGTCTGTACCGGCCGGACGCGGGAAATCATCAGAATACGGGGACTGTCCTCCTGTGTCCGCTGCATCACACTCCACAAACGGCAGCCACCCGTCACGTTTGCCGGGTGTGAGTATCCGTATTTTCACCGTAGGACACTCCGGCAGCGCCTGCTCCACTTGCGAAGCAATGAAACCGTCACTGTCGCTGTAGCAAACCATAGCCTTAATTTTTGCCGCGTTCGCTCTGTAAATAATATCTTTGGATGTCAGCTGCATTGTTGCCGGAATTACAATAGCTCCAAGCTTGTTTAGCGCTATTGCGGTAATCCAGTATTCATATCTTTGCCGCAAAACGCACATAACAACATCGCCTTTGCATATACCAAGGCTTTTAAAGTAGTTGGCCGCTCTGTTTGAAAGCCGGCTCAGATTACTGAATGTGAACCTGCGTTCCTCACCGTGGTCGTCACACCACATCAGTGCGAGCTTATTTGGCTCACGCTCCGCCCACTGATCAACAACATCAAACCCGAAATTAAAATCATCGGGAACATTTATATTAAAATTTTCTAAAAAGTCATTATAAGATGTAAAATCCGTCCGTGGTAAATATTTCTCGAGCATTTTCCGCTTACTCCAATCCGGTATTAATGGTTATTCCGTAATTACTGTTAAAAATCTGGCTTTTTCTTTGCCGACCGCTTTTTGACCATGCGGGTGTGTCGGGTCAAAATAAACCGCGTCTCCGGCATTCAGCGTATATTCCTTGTCCCCGTAAGTAATAACTATTTCGCCTTCAAGCACTATATTAAACTCCTGTCCTCCGTGTGTTACGAGTGGAGCATCCGGCTGGCCGGGCATTAATGTAACAAGAAGCGGCTCGATTATTTTACCTTTAAAACGTGGAGCAAGACTTTCAAACATATAACCCGGATAGCGGTCTATTGTCTGCCCTTTGCCGCGGCGGCAAACTTGCAGCGTAGAAATACGCGCCGGTTCACCTGTTAATATTTCGGATAAATCGACGCCAAACTTCTGTGAGATGTGATAAAGCACACTTATCGGAATGTTCTTTCCGCTTGTTTCATACTCTATATATGTTGAAATATCCACCCCAACCTCTTTTGCCATTTCCTCTTCAGTCAGATCAAATATTTCACGTAACTCACGGATACGTTCGGATATCATTTGATATTGTTCATCCATGTTACCGGCTCCCTTCAAGTAGTGTCCTACCCATTTAAACGCATTTTATACAATGATGTCAATAAAAATATGTGTAAATAAGCAGGCATGTGTGTTAAAATGACTTTCGGGCAGTCATATGATATGTAAACGGAGATATACAGTGGCAACAAAAACTGAATCAGCAAGATTGAATAGGGTTTTATCCAGAGTTGAAGCATCTCCGGAGTTTGGGCTTACTTACCAACAGGCTCGCGAGCGGTTGGAAAACGGGTATTCCAATTTTAAGCCGGATTCCGCCGAAAAAACCTTAGGACAGGTAATTGCCGGACATATGTTTACATACTTCAACCTTGTTTTTTTTGTTCTTGGTTTATGCACACTATTTTGGGGCTCACTCAGAAATATATTCTTTCTTAATGTGGTTGTCATTAATACTATAATCGGTATAGTGCAAGAGCTTCGCTCAAAACGCGCTCTGGCTAAGCTCTCTTTTATCTCCGCTCCAAATGCTACAGTGATTCGTGACGGTAACCAAATGACAATTCCCACTGATAAGGCTGTTCTCGATGATATAGCTGTTTTTTCAGGAGATCAGCAAATTTATGCCGACGCAACTGTTCTTCGCGGTCAATGTAACGTAAATGAAGCAATGGTCACCGGCGAATCCGATGAAATAGTTAAAAACCCCGGAGACACACTGCTCTCCGGAAGTTTTGTCGTGTCCGGGCAATGTGTCGCGCGGCTTGATAAAGTCGGTCGCGACTCATTTGTCGCACAGTTAACGCTTGCCGCAAAGAAAACACGCAACAAACTTTCGTCCGGCGGTATGGTCTCCTCACTTAAAAGACTCGTACAGGTAATCGGTATTATAATTGTACCGGTTGGCATTACCATGTTCATTAGACAAACACTGGTATACCCGACACAAAACGCTGTAGACAGTACTGTCGGAGCCTTGGTTGGAATGATTCCGGACGGTTTGTATCTGCTTGTTTCAATTACTCTCACCGTCAGCGTCCTCAGACTTGCTAACAAAAGAACGCTGGTGCAGGAAATGGGCTGTGTGGAAACATTATCACGTGTTAATGTATTATGTGTCGATAAGACAGGAACCATAACAGAGCCTAACATGGAAGTAAAAGGGATTGCATTAATGTGCGAAGACCGTTTCAGTTCCGATGAAATAAACGCTATAATTGCGGATTATGTAGGGAACTTGCCTGCCGAAAACGAAACAATGGCAGCCATACAGACATATATAAATGCACCTGCAAAAAGAAGAGCAAGAAAGGCTGTACCGTTTTCCTCCGCAGTTAAATATGGCGGTGTTTCGTTTCGTGAGGATGAATCTTATCTCCTGGGAGCACCCGAGAGGATTTTGCAATCGCAGTTTACCAGATATAAAAGTAAAATAGACGCCTATTCGGCGGAAGGTTATCGCGTTTTACTCCTTGCACAATATGACAGAGATATAAGCACTCCAATCGATTCAAGTAGAGTCATACCGCTCGCTCTTGTACTTTTATCCAATCGTATTCGACCTGCGGCACCTGGAACATTTAAATTCTTTGCAGAGCAAGGTGTCCAAATCATCGTAATTTCAGGTGATAATCCAATAACCGTTTCTCAAATAGCCCGCGAGGCAGGAATTGAGGGAGCAGAGAATTACATAGACGCCGCGGAACTGACAACGGACAAGCAAATAAAGCGAGCTGTCGGGGAATACGTAGTTTTCGGACGTGTAACTCCCGATCAGAAGCGAAAACTTGTCAGAGCACTGAAAGCAGCGGGAAAAACCGTTGCAATGACTGGTGACGGTGTTAACGATGTTCTTGCGCTCAAAGACGCCAACTGCAGTATCGCAATGGCATCAGGCAGTGAAGTGGCAAGTCAGGTTGCCGATATTGTTCTGCTGGATTCCGATTTTTCCGCAATGAAGAGCATTGTTATGGAAGGCCGCCGTGTCATAAACAATCTTCAGCGCTCCGCTTCGTTATTTATAATGAAAAACATTTTTGCGTTCCTTTTTGCCTTGACCATTACTATTCCATTTCAGTCACTTTTCCCTATGGAGGGTTTGCAGTTTACACTATATAACATGATGATTATCGGCATTCCTTCATTCATTTTAGCCATGGAGCCGAATAGAAGTATTGTTCGCGGAAAATTCCTTGTCAATGTTTTTAAAAACGCAATGCCCGCCGGACTAACTAGCTTTGCTGCACTTATTGCGGTATTTGTCTTGTACAGGAACACCGATATTCAAATCGTTGAGATGTCAACAATGTCCGTCATATCAGTTACATTTGTCGGCTTTTTGATGCTGCTTCGATTATGCAGACCACTTAACACGCTGCGCATTGCTCTTCTTATAGCAATGGTATTAGGCTTCATTGTAGGATCTCTGCTGTTTAGCGGAGTAATAAACATCCTCCCCGAGTCATGGATTGCGCTCACACTGCTTCAAGGCAGCAACATACTCTGGACAATAGCAATATGCGCTGCAAGCATCCCTCTGTTTTTATTACTTACAGCACTAATGAAAAAGCAGAGAAAAACGAGCTGATATCTCAAATGAGCATACCGGGTTTTAATGATTTGCTATTTGTATAGGGCAATAATAGCCTATACAAATAGCTATACTTGTTACTAAGCTATATAAACAGTTAAAACAATAAGGAGAAAACTATGAATAATCAAACTATAGAACACGTGGATAAATATGGTATGACACCACTAATGCACGCTGCTGAGGAGTTCAATTATGAAGCGATTAAAACCCTGCTCGAGCATGGTGCAGACCCTCATAAATGCGACAACGAGGGAAAAACACCGCTTATGTTTATAAGTCACGCTCATGATGACTTTTACATGTCTCCGTTTTATGATAATTACCGGGATATGTTTGAGTTACTTTTTAGT
>Ga0123356_10004071_pt1 | contig 15185 bp, 14 predicted proteins | sample TergutEmb28metaG_2_FD_92546 | JGI IMG/M metagenome (GOLD analysis project Ga0123356, IMG submission 92546) | Embiratermes neotenicus P3 segment gut microbial communities from Petit-Saut dam, French Guiana - Emb289 P3 | ecosystem: Host-associated > Arthropoda: Insects > Digestive system > Gut ... | reverse complement strand
GCGCGGGAATATGTAATTACACGCCCCGACACGCCTTATCCGTGGATCAACTATCTTGGTTGTCAGGAATTTTTCGGACTTTTTTCCAATACTTCGGGCGGTTATTGTTTTTACCGCGACGCGAAAATGCTGCGTCTTACACGTTACCGCTACAATAATGTACCTGCCGATTTTGGCGGACGTTATTTCTATTTAAAAGACGGAAACGATACATGGACTCCTTCATGGATGCCGATGAAATCCAAACTTGACCGTTATGAATGCCGTCATGGCATGGGTTATTCTCGTATTTCTTCCGCCCGCAACGGACTTGCTTTCGCGCAAACGTCTTTTGTTCCGTTAGGTGACAAGTGCGAAATTCACAAAGTTACTTTAACAAATGAATCTTCAGCAGAAAAAAATATTGATATTTTTTCTTTTATCGAATTTTGTTTATGGAACGCTCAAGATGATATGACAAACTTCCAGCGCAACTTTAGTATTGGAGAGGTTGAAATTGACGGCTCACGCATTTATCACAAAACTGAATACCGCGAAAGACGCAATCATTACGCTGTGTGGGCTGTTAATACTCCTGTTAACGGATTTGATACCGACAGACAAACCTTCCTTGGTTTGTATAACGGTTTTGATTCTCCGCAGACTGTACTTAAAGGCGAGGCGAACAACTCTGTTGCATCCGGCTGGGCTCCTGTAGGTTCTCATCACATTAAAGCGAAACTTGCAACAGGCGAATCAAAAACTTTTGTGTTCGTGCTTGGTTTCTGCGAAAACCCGCAGGATCAAAAATGGGAAAAACCCGGAATCATTAATAAAAAACCCGCAAATGATCTTTTAAATAAATACAATACACCCGAAGCTGCCGACAAGGCGTTAGCTGAATTAAACGCTTACTGGAAAGATTTACTTGGCCGATTTACAGTTGATGTTTCGGCTTCTTCAAGACCGGAAGATAAAAAAATGGAAAGAATGGCAGGCATTTGGAACCAGTATCAGTGTATGGTTACATTTAACATGTCACGAAGCGCGTCATATTTTGAATCCGGCATCGGGCGCGGCATGGGCTTTCGCGATTCCAACCAGGACTTATTGGGTTTTGTGCATCTTATTCCGAATCGCGCCCGTGAGCGTATTCTCGACATCGCCGCGACTCAATTCCCCGACGGCAGCGCGTATCATCAGTATCAGCCGCTTACAAAACGCGGCAACAACGAAATTGGCTCCGGTTTTAACGATGACCCGTTGTGGTTAATTTGCGGTGTTGCAGCTTACATAAAAGAAACTGGCGACTACAGCATTCTGGATGAAAAAGTTCCGTTCGATAATGACGAAAAACTTGCCGACTCTCTTTTTATTCACTTAAAACGTTCATTTGATTTTACCGTAAAAAATAAAGGTCCGCACGGACTTCCGTTAATTGGACGGGCTGACTGGAACGATTGTTTAAATCTTAACTGTTTTTCATCCACGCCGGGCGAATCATTTCAGACCACAGCGAACTTTGAAAGCGGCGTAGCGGAGTCTGTTTTAATCGCGGGGATTTTCGCGTTTGTAGGTCCCGATTATGTCGAAATATGCCGCCGTTCAAACCGCAATGATGAAGCATCTTACGCGCAAAAAGAAATCGATAAGATGATCGAAATCATCAATCAACATGGATGGGACGGTAACTGGTTCCTTCGCGCTTACGACGCTTACGGCAAAAAAATCGGAAGTAACGAATGTGAAGACGGCAAAATCTATATTGAATCTAACGGTTTCGCTGTAATGGCAGGTATCGGTATCGAAGACGGCCGTGCGGTAAAAGCTCTCGATTCTGTAAAGGAACATCTTGAATCACCATACGGCATTGTTCTTTTGCAGCCCGCTTACAAAGATTATCATTTAGAGTTAGGTGAAGTTTCTTCGTATCCGCCAGGGTATAAAGAAAACGCGGGTATTTTCTGCCACAATAACCCCTGGGTTACAATCGCGGAAACAAGACTTGGAAGAGGAACTCGCGCGTTTGAAACTTATTCCAAAATATGCCCGGCTTACCGTGAAGATGACAGCGACCTTCGCCGCATGGAACCGTATGTGTACGCGCAAATGGTAGCCGGCAAAGACGCGCCCCGTCATGGCGAAGCGAAAAACTCCTGGCTTACAGGAACAGCCGCGTGGACTTTTGTAAGTATTTCTCAGTATATTCTCGGCGTTCGCCCTGATTATGACGGTCTTGTTGTCGATCCTTGTATTCCTTCGACCATGAAGGGTTTCACTGTTACTCGCCATTTCCGGGGCGCTGATTATCACATCACGGTTGACAACAGTGCAGGCGTGGAAAAAGGCGTAAAGTCTATTACGGTAGACGGAAACGCGCATAACGGCGTAATTCCCGCCTTCGCCGACGGCAAAGTACATAAAGTTGTTATTACTTTAGGATAAGAGGTTCTCACGGAGACGCGGAGACACGGAGGACACAGAGTTTATTAATTATTTATAACTCCGTGTTCTCTGTGCCTTTGTGCCTCCGTGTGAGATCTTTTTAAGAAATAGTATTATTAGGAGAATCAAGTGCATTATAAAAATTTTACTACGGTCACTTATGCGCCGGCTGGTTATTTGCAAGAAAGATCAATCGAGCAGTTAAAAGCCGATATCGACAAGACAGCGAAATACATCAAGCTGGATAAAATCTATCTTGAAACATACCGTTCGGAAGTTTTAATCGAACGGCAAAAAATGGAAGAAATAAAAGCCTTGTTTATCGAAAACGGATATCAGGTTTCAGGCGGAATTACAACAACTGTCGCGAAAACATTAATGGGCAGCATGTGTTTTTCTGATCCCAATAACCTGAAACGTCTTGGAGAGATCTCTGCCTACACAGCAGAACTTTTTGACGAAGTTATACTCGATGATTTTTATTTTACAAACTGCCGCTGCGAATTATGTATCAAGGCGAAAGGAAATAAAAGCTGGGCGGAGTTTCGCCTGGCTTTAATGAAAGATGTTTCCGAAAACGTGATCATAAAAAACGCGAAGAAAGCAAATCCCAAAGTGAGTGTAGTAATAAAATATCCAAATTGGTACGACAGCTTTCAAGCTTGCGGTTACAATCTGGAAGATCAGCCGAAAATGTTTGACGCTCTTTACACAGGCACAGAAACACGCGACCCGAACTTTACACACCAAAACCTGCCGCGCTATTTAAGTTATTTTCTGCCTCGCCTTATGGAGCGCATTAAACCCGGGAAAAACGGCGGCGGCTGGTACGACCTTTTTGAATGCAGTATCGAAGATTATTTACAGCAGGCGTATTTAACGCTTTTTGCGAAATGCCGCGAGCAGATGTTATTTTGTCTGCCGCTTCTTTTTAATGCAACTTCTTATTCTGCCGCAGTCGGCGCATTTTACGATGAAGCAGACTTGTTTATGGACAAGATAGGCGAACCTGTTGGTATCGCGTGTTACAAACCATATCATTCGTTTGGAGAAAGACTTGTTCATGAACATATTGGAATGTCCGGTATCCCATTAGATCCTTATCCGTATTACCCAACTGACGCGAAAATTATTTTTCTTACAGCGGATGCCGCATGGGATAAAGATATTGTAAGCAAAATTAAACAAAGCCTTTTAAACGGAAGTAAAGTTTTTGTTACAAGCGGTTTGTATAAAAAGCTGGAAGGCAAAGGAATCGAAGACATTCTACCGATGGAAATTACCGACAGAAAAGTTACAACCGATATTTTTACAACAAGCGCATTCGGGCGAAACAACTGCGGATATGTAAAATCATCAGCACCTGTAACAATACCCCATGTTGCCTACAACGAAAATGATCTTTGGGTACTTTCTTCTGCGCTTACTCCTTATTCCAGCCATCCGATGTTGCTTTGCGGCTCTTACGGCAATGGTAAACTCTATGTTGTTACAATCCCTGACGTACCTGCCGACCTTTACAAATTACCGTCAGAAACTCTTCTAATGCTGCGCAGTGAAATGGATTTACCCGTAACAATTGAATGCTGCGGACGAGTCGGTCTTTTCCTGTATGATAACAATACTTTTATTTTACAATCATTCCTTGATAGACCTGAAATGGTGCGTGTTTGCATCAACAAAGCCGACGCGAAATTAGAACCTTTCATAAAAATGCCGTGGTTGCGTCAGATGAAACCGGTGCGAACCGGAGAAAAGGAAACAGTGTATGAAGTGCAGTTAATGCCGGGCCGTTACTCCATGTTTAAGATTGAGTAGTGTTTTAATTTCTGAACGAATTATTTAGATTTTCCACGGCTCTTAAATAATCTTCGTTTGGATTGATAAACGTTTTAGATTTGTATGATTCTAGGCAATTATCTTTCATTGTGAAAATAAAAATGAAGGGTCCCACCAAAAAGTTTCATCTTCATAAATAAAAGTATCATTTGTTAATCTTCTTAGGTTTATACAATCTTCAATTGTATAAATGTATATGTAATTATTATTTCTGTGTATAGTTGTTCCGCTGCCGCCGCTATAACCAACAATATCTACACTTCTTACAACATCACCAATTTCAACATTTATTGTTTTCAAATTTGAATAGATAACATTTACTTCAATTGCTTTTCCATTTTCCTGAAAGTAATACACCATTTGTACATATCTGCCGAAATTTCTGTTATTTCGCGGATCATTTGACAGATTGGTTATTCTTGACATTGTCGTAGCAAATACAGGTGAATTATCGTTTAGAGTAATTGATATTCCTCTGTTAAACCTTCTTTCCTTCGCTGGGTCTAAACCTATTTCTTGTGCAAAAATATTTAAAATACAATTCAAAAACAAGCAAATTAATATTAGTTTTTTCACATTAACCTCTGATTGTTATAATATAATGTATTTTTATTATTATGTCCATTAATTTAATATTTTTATATGTTTGTATTATTTTTTATATTTTTGGATTTTGTATTGGTTGGTGACTAGAAACATGATTTATTTGTTGTTGTTAGTAGTTAAGCGCAATTGCACTAGATTTATATTGACAAAAATATTATAATTTGTTAATATTATTATATATGATGAGAAAAATGATTAATAAAAATATACATGTAACGTTATTAATAATATATTTATTATTTATGTATGGTTGTTATACTCCAAGTGTGAACCCTTGGATATCAGTAAATTATTACGAAAAAAACTTATATAGAGATACAAATAGTTATTTATTTCATCATCCAAATAGAATTGATTATGATATAGAGAAATATTCTGATTATTATATTAATGATCTTTTTGTAGGTATAACCTCTGACCATCCAAGTAGAAATATTCATCTTGCTTATGATTTTATTAAACCTGTTAGTCTAAAAATATTTTTACAAGCACCTAATAGAATAGAATATGAAAAAATTATAATTCATAATATTCAAATAATTTCAAGAAGTGGGATTAATTATGAAGCACAAATAAATGAAATATTTCCTGTAGAAATTTTAATAGATGAAGCATATGAAAGAGTTAAATATATTAATAATCCAAATAGATTTGTAAGATTTGAAGGAAGACCTGGAGGTATTATATTAAGAAATCTTAACATAATTAATGGCATATTAACGCCTGATGATTCTCTAGATATTGAATATACTCCATTTAATTCGTATATTCGTTTAGAAGAGTATGAAGAAATAAATTGTATTTACGATATAGAAATAATAAAACAATCTGAAGTAAAAAGAAAACAAATAAATTTTATAATAATACCAAGGGTTAATACTGGAACAATAAGGTGGAACCAAATACATTAAACTGTGCAACTTCGCTTAACAGGATTGTATGCACAAGCCGCTTTAGCGGCGTATATAATAAACTTCATTAAGCACGCCGACCGTAGGGAGGTATATGCTAAAAAGTTGCTTTCGCAACTTCAATAGCCATCGAACTTTGGTTCGCGGGTGGCTCGGGCTACGAAAAACTACAGTTGGCTTCGCCTTTATGCGAATTTGTTTCCGCCACATTTGGTAATCTTGCAAAACTCAAAGTTCACATTGGCGGTTTCGCTTATTCGGGTTATTAAACCGTCATATATAACCAGGTTGAAAAAAATATAATAATATGATATAATTGGTAATAAGGAGTATATAATGAAAAATATTTTACAAAAAAGGATATCTTTATTGTTCTTGGTATTTTCGATTTATTTTTGTAATTTACATGATTTAAATGCAGATTCAACTTTTCGAACTGAAACTATTGAATTTGAAAATCAATTTTCAATAAATATTGATATTCCCGATAATTGGCAAATTAGACGTGAGCGCGGAACTCCTATTTCAGGAGCAGTCCGAACGTATGATTTAATTATAATACCTCCTTCAAATGAAAAAGGATTCCTTAGAATTACTGTCGGATTAAATGGAACTAGAAGACCTCTGCCTTTACAACAATTCGAAAGGCTTGTTGAAAGTAGAGTATCGATGCTTCTTCCATTTGCAGTTGAAGAAAAAGCAATTTATCACAATATTCAAATTAATAATGGTACTGGAAAATATTGTAAATTGACAGATGCTTCATTAGTTAATAAAACACCTGATCCGGATGATTATATTTATCTTGGCATTTATTTTGCAAATTACAACAATGGAAGTATAATATATTCAACATTGTTAGCAGATGAAATAAATAATTTAATATTTCAGAATATGTTAAGAATTGTATCTAGTATAATACCTTTAACAGGTAGTTAATATAACAGATTTATATAAACAATCCTGTTAAGTGCAGTTTGTATTTTATTTTGGTTTATATACTATAAATCCTGCTTCATCTGGTAAATCATATATTAACACATTATTCTTTAATTTTTTCATTTTTAATAACATTAATATATCACCACTGCCTGCTGCAATAAATACAACTCCAAATATAAATACTAAAAAATGTCCGATTATTAATGATACTATTATTGGAATTATACCTAAAATTATTGTAGGCATAATAACTGCAAATCTATAATGATTTATTTTTAATATTTCCACACAATGACAATAAGGAGAAAATAATTTTTCTTTTGGCATTATACCATATTTTATTGATTTAAATTTATTTTCTGAATTAACTGCAAAAAATATTCCATGTATTATTTCATGTAAAAAAATACTAATTATAAATAATATCAGAATGATGAAAAATCTTAAAATAGTATTTTCATGAAACAAAGTATATGTAAAAGCATCTGCTCCTTTATAATTCCATATTATATAATAAGGAATACCAAATATTATTACAGACTTTAATATTACAATAAAAGCAAATATATTTGCCCAAACTATATTAATTGACATTTTTTCCTTTATATAATTATCCTCATTAATCGTTTCTTTAATCATTTTATTCTCCTTATTATTATTTTATCATTTTTAATTATTTTGTCAAGATTTCATGAAAAAATATGCAAATTGCATATAACGTTAAGTGAAACGCAGGTTAATTGTCTGTTCCAAAAACTAATACTTCATTTTCTTGAATTAATATCAATATATTATTATAGATAAAATAAACATAAGTTGAACTTCCGTTTTCTGTTTCCCATCGCAGATCCCACTGACCATAGGCTTGTTCTTCTTTTAAAAATATAATTTCTGAATTATTTACAGTTATTGAACCCCTTTCACCGGATGACCAATACATTGCTTTTTCGCTTATTCTTTCTGCAATCCATGTATATTTTCCATTCTGTATATTCAAATTTATTGATAATTCATATATTCCAAGATTTTCATGATGACCCATTGTTTTATACTGCCAAGTTCCGTTAATAGAGTCCTGGGCTGATATATTTATTAATAAGCCAAAAAATAATAGAAAAATTACATAATTTTTAATCAAAGTATATCTCCTAATTAATAATTAACTATATCTTATTATTTATAAAATATCAATATTAACTTGAAAAATTATGATATTAATGTTATACTTACATATATTATCTAAATTAATAAATTGGAGTGAAATATGAATAAAAGCAAAACTATATTTAATATTTTCGTAATATTGATATTATTGGTTTATGTTACAGGTAGTATTTATTCAAATCCTAATTCAAATATTACAGTTTCGTCAAATAACCGTGGTGTATTAATTGGAACTAATGACCGTACGGTAAAAATATTCATTCCGTCAAGAACTCTTAACGCTGTAAGTGAACGCAGCGGAGGAGGGCAGAATAATCCAAATTACTTTTATTTAACGGATAGAAGTGTAAGGGGAATTAGTGTCCCTTTGCATTTTTCAGGCTGGCTTTTACCAATTGAAAACTTTAGGCATAATAGTGTTGCAGAATTTTGGATGGAACAATTCAGTCGAATTCCGATTTTTAATTATGAAATTATAGAAGTCGGCGATTGATGGGTTTTTTTATATGATATACCAGTACCGGAAGAATTCAGAGATGTCCACAGTTCACATATGCGGGCAAATCTGTTCCGCGGTTATACATGGGTAGATTTGCATTTATCTGTAACAGACAGAAGATCAAGTGAATATTTACATAATATACTTACCGAATATTTAAAAACTGTACAAGTTCAGGAATAAAGAAATCTATCGTTTTTTGTTATTTTTTTATACTCGTGTTGTGCATTAATTCTTATATTAGAGTATATGAGTATATTTAATCTAATAAACATTTATATGAGCGTATTTTGCGCCATTATTTGCCTTACTTGTCTGTTTATCGTTTTTACTGAATATAATAAAAAGGAAAAACGGAATAAACTATACATCGGTTTAATAGTTACCCTTATTATAATGCTGCTTTCTGATGCAGCAGCTAATGGATTACAGGGTAAACCCGGTATTAATCCATATCTGATGATTCGTATATTAAGTATTGCTTACATTTGCGGTCCTGTAATGATGATATTTCTTACCCGTCTTATTATGACTATTATTAATGAAAAAACATTCGCTTCAAAAACAGCCTTTTTTGCATCTTATATAGCAATTGGTACTTGTGTTTTAGATATTATTTTTATTTTAATATCACAGTTTATTCCTTTATATTTTGAGGTGGATAATAATAACTTGCTTATCCGCAATCAAATCTGGAATATAGTTACTCAAAGTCTTGCTTTTATTTGTATGTTTATAGGTTCCGGTATTCTTATATCATATAAAAAATCTATAAGCAGGAGGGAATTTATTACAATGCTTGCCCAAATTGTAATCCCTGCATTTTCAGTTGTATTTTATATATTCTTTGTTGAATTATCTGTCGTAAATTATGCGGTAACAATTGCAGTTTTACTTTATTTTGGAAACGTTCAAAGTGAACTTATTTATAAAATAAAACAAAAAGAGCTGGAATTGATAAAGGGGCATATTTCGATTATGTTAAGTCAAATTCAGCCGCATTTTTTGTTTAATTCTTTAACCGCAATAATAGGGCTTTGTGATAAAGATCCTGCAAGAGCAAAAGAAATGACATTTGAATTTTCCGAGTATTTGCGGAGTAATATGGAATCGCTGACAGAAAAAGAATTAATTTCTTTTGAACAGGAATTAAAACATATCGAAGTCTATTTAAGTTTGGAAAAAGCTATTTATGGAAAAGGTTTGAATGTTGTGTATAATATCGAAGTTTCCGATTTTAAACTTCCTGTTCTGACTTTGCAGCCGATTGTTGAAAATGCAGTGAAACATGGAATCGGAAAACGTGAAGGCGGCGGAACTGTATCAGTATCTGCTATACAAACGGATAAGGCTTATGTATTGAATGTTTCTGATGACGGTTTGGGGTTTGTAGTTAAAGAGAATGAACGTACTAGTGTCGGTATTGCAAATGTTACCAATCGTTTATCTGTTATGTGCGGCGGCTCTCTTGAAATAAAAAGTGAACCGCAGGTAGGTTCTACGGTAACAATTACAATTCCAAAATAAATTTACTGTGTTGAATAAAAATTAACATTCTGGCGAGACATTAAAATGAAGGAGGTATTTATGAGAATATTTGCATTGGATGACAGTGAGCTTGCGCTGGAAGTGCTTGTTCAATCAATTAATGAAGCTGTACCTCAGGCGGAGGTGTACCCTTTTTATATTCCATCAGAATTAATTAAGTTTGCTAAAAAGAAAGCCTGCGATATTGCGTTTTTGGATATTCAAATGTGGGGTATGAACGGCCTTGAGGTTGCAAAATCATTAAAGGATATTTATCCAAAAATAAATATTATTTTTGTTACAGCTTATAAAAAACATGCTAAAGAGGCTTTTGATCTTTATCCTAGCGGGTATGTTTTAAAACCGGTTACAAAAAAAGCAGTATTGCGCGAAATTGAAAACTTAAGATTTCCATTAGGGAATAAAACACAGCAAACGTTAGTGCCTGCACTGTCGGATGTTAAAGTACGTGTTTTTACTTTTGGAAATTTTGATGTTTTTATTAACGGCAAACTGCTTGTATTCTGCAGGTTAAAAGCAAAAGAAGCATTTGCGTATTTAATTGACAGGAAGGGTTCTTCTGTAACTACGGCAGAGATCGCTTCTATTTTATGGGAAGACAGGGAATATGACAGATCAATGCAAAATCAAACTCAGGTAATAATTTCCTGCATGATGAAAACACTAAAAGAAAATGGTGTAAGTGATATTATTGTAAAAAAACGGAATCAGATTGCAATTGATAAATTAAAAATAAAATGCGACTATTACGATTTTTTAAATTGGGATGTTTCTGCTGTTAACGCTTATGAAGGTGAGTATATGACAAACTACAGCTGGGCGGAAATGACAGCCGGCGAGTTATATATGAGAAACGGAAAAAGGTAAATATTTTTCATTTGTTGTGCTTGTGTTGTGCAGAGCGCTGTATATATTTATTAAGGCTCGTATGGGTCTAAAAATAAACAGCCGAAAGGTAAATGGAGATAAAATGAAAAAGCTAATAGTTTTAGTTTTAGCAGTATGCTGTATCATGCCAAATCTTTTTGCACAGCAGCAAGCGGGTGGAACCCGGGATTATTCCGGAACTTACGAAATTCATTTAAGAAATGGAAATGCAGTTGATATTCAGCAGCTTGCTGTAAATAACGGAATTGCTGTTATTCAGCAGAATAGAACCGGCGGACAGAATCAACAATGGCGTTTTGAACGGCAAAGTGATAATTCGTATAAAATAACAAATGTATTAAGTAACAGGTTGATGGATGTTCAAAACAGCAGAATAAATGCAAACGGAGCATTGGTACAGCAATGGCAGGATAATAATACTATGAACCAGCGATGGTATATTATTGATGTTGGCGGAGGTTTCGTTAAAATCCAAAACGCAAGTTCCGGAAAACTTCTTGATATGTCCAGAAGCAACTACAATACCCTCGGACATCAATTCCATCAATGGGATGATCTTGGCGGTGAAAACCAGCAGTTCAGATTGGTTCAGGTAAACGCTCCTGTTGTTACAGGAAGAGATTGGTCGGGAACATATGAAATACATTTAAGAAACGGGAATGTAATAGATATCCGTAATTTTAATTCAGATAACGGAGTTGCTGTTATTCAGCAGAATAGAACAGGAGGAAGGAATCAGCAATGGCGTTTTGAACGGCAAAGTGACGGCACGTATACTATTACAAATGTACACAGTAACAGAGTAATGGATGTTCAAAACAGCAGAATAAACGAAAACGGAGCATTAGTACAGCAATGGACAAGTAATAATACTGCAAATCAACGATGGAACATTGTACAAAGAGGGGATTTTGTTATTATACAAAACTCAGGTTCCAGAAGAGTACTTGATATGTCCAGAAGCAACTACAATACACTTGGACATCAGTTTCATCAATGGGAAAATCTTGAAGGTGAAAATCAGCAGTTCAGATTAGTGCCTGTAAACTAGAAATTTCAAATGCGTTATGTCAAGAAATACTGTCTTTACAGGCAGTTAAATAATCATGATTACCCGCATAGGGTATTACAACAAGGAGTTTTTTTATGAAAAACACAAAGAAAGGAATAGGGATTGACGGCAAGGATGCCGCTGTAACCAATTTATGGAGCTTGTTACGCAAACTCCAAGTATTAAAATTAACAGGGATGATAATTTTAATAACATCATGCGCGACATTTGGAATTGGAAAATCTTTGCCTCCGCCGGAAAATGTTACATTAACCCAAACGGTAGGTCCTCGCAGTATCACTGTAACATGGAACGCAGTAAAAGATGCAACAGAATATGAGGTGCAAATAGCCGGGCTTGGAAGATGGACAACTAAAGAAACAAGATTTACAACACCGAGCAATGTTACTGTAGCTCCGGATCGGAATTATGATGTTCGTGTGTCTGCAAATAAACGCTCCATAAAAGGCGATCAATCTTCTGCGGTTTCTATCAGGACAAGCCCTGCAACCCCTGTAGAAAGGCTTCCTGTTCCGTCAAACGTAACTGTAACTGCAACATCATGGAACAGCGTTACCATAACATGGGGAGCTTCGGCAGGTGCAACCGGTTATCGCGTAACGCAAGGTTCAAATACATGGACAGTAACAGACACTTCACAGACCGTAACCAATTTAAACGGAAATACAAACTATTCTTTTGTTGTAACTCCGCTTTTAAATAATGATGCTGGAACCAGTGCCAGGTCTGTTTCGGTTAGAACTCCAATGAGTCCTCAGCAGCAAGCAGCGGAAGAGCAGAGAATCAGAGAGCAGGAAGCTGCTGCCGAAAGACAGCGTCAAGCTGCCGCAGCCGAAGAAGCCAGAATAGCCGCTCTTACTAATAACGTAAACTTTCAGCGTTTAAGAGGGGAATGGGTGATGTTACAAGATTCACTTTTCTTCCCGAATGATGCAGGGTCCGATGTGGTTTTTAGCGGCGGAGGAGGATCTGCAATTAGACTTAAGTTACAATCGATAACCGCAAATGAAGTAATTTTAGGCGACACCAGATCAGGTATAACTTTTAATTATTCTCTATCAGGCAACATATTAACAATTACAAATTTCAGGATGGCGCTTCTTGGTTCATGGCGGGCAACTGATATGTATAATGGTGAATATAGAAGAAGGTAAGCGGTAAATAATCATTGGCTTTTATTAATTCCTTTTAAAGGTCAATGATATATTAATATAGATTAAAGCACTGTGGAACGGCAGTGCTTTTTTTTATTAAAATCCCATTTTACTTAATTTATCTGTTATATCTATATAAATATCCGGTATATTAATTCCTGATATTTTTTTCTTTTTATAATCAACTATTTCCGCGTGCGATATTCCGCCTTCTATTTTAAAAATATTTTTACCCCATCTTGCAGAGTGTTCACTGACTATTCCATCGCTTTCTCCGTTTACCAGTTTTAAATATAGATACGAATAGAAAAACATTAAATCATCAAATGCGTTTCTCATTGTTGTGTATAAACTTTGATAATATACTCTGTCATCAGGTATTACTTTTTCGTTGAATTCTTTCATTTTTGCGGTTGTTAAATGATAATTTACATTATATAAATTCGGATTTGTATCGCCGTATAATTTACCGAAAATTGCAAGCGCTTTTTTTGTCATTTTTGTATGTATAATTTTTTGATTGTAAATAAGGTCTGCAGCTTCTGCGCCGTGATGAGGCGTACATATTGTTGTTAAACTTACAATTTTATCTGCAAAATCATGTTTCCAGATAAGATAGCGGGAATCAATACCACCTTTGGAATGGGATATGATATTTACTTTGCCGGTTTTATTTTCTGATAATATTTTTTCTATTGTACTCTTTAAAATCAGCGCATTTGATTCATAATCACCCCAAGCATCAGTATTACCTAAATATACTTTTATTCCCATCTGTGTCAGTATATCCGGGATTCTGCCCCAGAAATTAATAAGGCTTTTTCTGTCATGCGCAAATATACCGTGAACAAATACTACAGGGTATCTTAGATTAATAGTATGTCCTTTAAATATTAAAATGTATTTTAAACAACATTAATAATCTGTTCTTTTTCTTCCAAAAACGCTTCTACAATTAAAGGATCAAATTGTTCTCCCGCTCCGTCCATTATAATTTTTAATCCTTCATCTGCAGAAAACGGCTTTTTGTACGGACGTTCGGAAACAAGAGCGCTGAAAACATCAATGATTGCCATTATTCGTCCCTGAATAGGGATGTTAGTTTTTTCCAGTCCGCGCGGATATCCAAGTCCATTCCATAGTTCATGATGGTTGCCGGCTAATAATTTGGCATTTTGCAGGAACTCTTTATTATCATTTGTTTTGGATGCGATTCTGTCGATTATATGTTCGCCTTTTATTGAATGAGTTTTTATAATATTAAACTCTTCTTTTGTGAGCCTGCCCGGTTTATTTATAATAATGTCAGGTATTGAAAGTTTTCCAACATCATAAAGACATGCAGATGATATTAATTGTTCTATATCAATTTTATTAAGCTCATAAGGATATACTCTGCGTTCCAGCATTCCGTTAATTAAAATTTTTAGATAAGCGGAAGTGCGTTCAATACGGCCGCTTTTTTGCTCGTTGCGGTTTTCTATCATGTCTGCCAAAACAAACATTACTCCGTGTAATAAATCATTTTTTTGCTGCATTTTTTTCCTCCTATAATTACGCTGAAAGGCAGGCATGCGTTTCAGCAAGCTGCTTTATTATCGGCAGTTTTTGCGGGCATTTTTTTTCACATTCGCCGCAGGATGTACAGGCTTCTGCGGATGCGCTTTTCAGCCAGCTCCATCCGTTTATTAAAGCCTTGTATGTGTTCTTTGCATGTTCGGGTACTTCATAAACTTTGTACATTATCATCGCTTCAAGGACAGCCGCAATTTCGATTCCCTGCGGGCATGGTTTACAGTAATTGCAGCCCGTACAATAAAGCTGTGCCAGGTTTTTATTTTCTTCCATCATTTTATTGATGTGTTTTACTTCTTCTTCTGTAAGGTGTTCCGTGCGGGAAGCGACCTCTGCGTTTTGTACAACCATGTTTATATCGCTCATGCCCGAAAGCGCCATGTCTATATTCGGGTTTGAAAACACAAAGCGCAACGCAAGTTCCGCAGAGCTTACGCGGTTTTTTAAAAGCCCCTGTATTTTTTCGCTGGCTTCACCAAGGCGGCCTCCGCCGACAGGTCCCATTACAATTACACCTAACCCTTTGGATTTTGCGTATTTTATACTTTCCTCGTTGGATCGGT
>Ga0123356_10004070_pt1 | contig 15185 bp, 13 predicted proteins | sample TergutEmb28metaG_2_FD_92546 | JGI IMG/M metagenome (GOLD analysis project Ga0123356, IMG submission 92546) | Embiratermes neotenicus P3 segment gut microbial communities from Petit-Saut dam, French Guiana - Emb289 P3 | ecosystem: Host-associated > Arthropoda: Insects > Digestive system > Gut ... | reverse complement strand
TTTTAAAATATCAATTTTACCTGTTTTAATAAATTCCGGGAATCCGCCATTTTCTAAATAATTTAATAATGATTCGCTTTTTAAAGCCTGATTTGTAAATTCACAAAATTCTTTATATGAAAATGGAAAAAGTTCTTTTGAAAGATGCCTTCCTGTAAGACGGCTTCCAAGTTCTCGGCTTAGTAATGAAGCATTTGAACCTGTTATGACTATTTGAAATCCCTCATCAAGTTTCTGTCTAATATATAGTTCCCATTTTTCTAAGGATTGGATTTCATCAAAAAAAATTAATCGTGTTTTAGAATCTGTAATTATCTTATCAATCAACAAAAAATCACTATGAGTAAACGAACTAAAACGAATATCGTCAAAGTTAAGATAGAAAAAAGGACGGTTTAAACCTTGAACAAATTGACGAAGGAGTGTGCTTTTACCACATCGACGAATCCCGTTTACAACAAGGACATGACTTTGAATATCTGGTAATTCGCATAATATCTGACGTTTAAGACCATATTCCTGTTCATCCAACGCTATCCTTTGAGCAATGTTGATTTCCTGTAATTCTGATATTTTCATGTCTTAATTATAAAACATTATTTAATGATATTCCAGTAGTACTGGAGCATATATTCCAATATTACTGGAATATATAGCATTTTAGGTATTATTATTCAAAATTTTACATATTTTTTCTGCACAATTTCCGTTTCCATATAAAGCAGGATATTCAGCAGGCATGTAAATGTTATTTACAGCTTTGATTATCTTTTTCGTATCAGCGCCTGTAAGGATATTCCAGCCGGATTCTATAAGTTCAACCCATTCTGTAGAATCACGCATGGTAATACATGGTTTTTTGAAGAAATATGCTTCTTTTTGAACACCGCCGGAATCGGTTAAAATTGCAGTACAAGCCGATTCGTAAGTTATCATTTCAAGGTAACCTACAGGATCAATCATTTTAACATGAGATCCAAATGTAAGGTTTAATTGTTCTAATATCTTTCTGGTTCTGGGATGAATTGGAAAAACAAATTTATAACTTGTTAAATTATTAACTGCATTGACAATAGAAGATAGACGGACAGAATCATCTGTATTTTCTGCGCGGTGAATAGTTAGTAAGATAAAATCCTTTTCTTTTATTTGGATATTACTTTTTTTACGGTAGTATAATGAAGCGTCGTACATTATATCACCTGTCATTTTCACGCATTTATTATCAGAAGAGGGTAGGATGATGTCATTATCTGTTATTCCTTCGTTTTTTAAATTATTAATCGCAGTTTGTGTAGGACAAAAAAGCCAAGTAGACAAATGATCGGTTAAACGACGATTTTGTTCTTCCGGCATGATCATCATAAACGAACGAAGTCCCGCCTCTACATGGGCAACAGGAACATGGAGCTTACTTGCAGCAAGAGCGCCTGCGAGAGTAGAGTTGGTGTCGCCGTAAACCAGAATAGCATCAGGTTTTTGTTCAAAGATAACGCTTTCAATTTTATCAAGCATTACCCCTGTGGTTTTTCCATGATTTCCGGAACCGACATGAAGATTAAAATCTGGTTTGGGTATATCCATTTCATCAAAAAATATCTCGCTCATATTTTGGTCATAATGCTGACCTGTATGAAGCAGCTTTTCTTTTATGCCGCACGAAGGATTATCACGGAAGAAGCGGCTTAATACGGCAGATTTAATAAATTGAGGTCGTGCGCCTATGATTGTTAAAATGTTCATTTGATTATTCTCCAATAACCGCCTTTATCAGGGCCGATACGTTCGATTAAACCGCTATTTTTTAGTTTTAAAATATTGTTTTTTATATTTCTAGTATTTATACCAGCTTTTTTGCTCAATTCTATAATAGTAATTTGTTCATTATTTAATATTTCTTTAATAATTATTTCCTGTACTAATGACAATTTTACAGTGTCTTTTACAGTGTCTTTTACAGTGTCTTTTACAGTGTCTTTTACAGTGTCTTTTACAGTGTCTAACCCCCAGGCTTTTTCTCTTTCAACGTCAAATGAATAATTGTCATCTAAAGGTAAAATTATTCTAAAAATATCTCCTTCAATTAATTCAGGATCTTTACCGGAATATTTTTTTCCGTAATCGTATAGTTTTCTTACACCGGAACCGAGTTCATCAGCCATTCCTATATTACGGAAAAAAGAAGCGATTATTGGATTTTTTGAATTTGGTTCATAATTGTCTAATGTTATTACTCCATCATTAATTGCGCGATTGGCATTTTCTACATACATTTTATCTTTTTCGATTATAAATTTTGCAAAATAAGAACTTGTAAATTCTCTGTGCATTAATGTATTTACGAGCATTTCACGCGTAATTGCATCCCGTAAGCTAATTCTTGCGTCTCTTTCAAGATAAAATTTGTCCCATAAATGCTTGCTGGCAAACTCTATTAGTAATTCATAACTATCAATTAAATTCGTATTAACAATAATCCTGTCATCATAACGATCCAAATTAATTTTTCGAAGAATAGCATCAGTGCGATACGCAGGTAAAATAGAATGAATTACTTCATCACTGCCAAGTAACATAACCGCCGCAAGGTTATAGCCTTTTTTACCGGTTTCTCTGTCTTCACCGTATAGTCCTGCGCTTTTAATTATTTCCGTATCAGATAAATCTTTCCATGGATGATTTTGGTTTCTGTTAATTGCCAATTGCCGTACTCTGGGAAAAAGATCAAAACGCAGATCATTTTTTCGTACATAAGGAAATACTTTCTTTTCTGTAAAAATATTTTGCTTGCGAATATAAAGCATAGCAATCTGACTAGTAGCAGTTACTTTAACATCTGAATCGTCTACACGATCATATATGACTTTTTTAAAACTATGTACTTCGGAAGATGGTGTTATATGAATATGAATTATCTGCTTGTTATTATAATTTAATATTTTTGGAGAAAGATATACAGTTGGTGATAAAAGTTCAGGATTACTTATAACTTTAATAAAGTTTTTAATTAAATCAGGTATAGCATTTTTATTAATCCCTGTAACTTTTCCATTATCATCAATACCCAGAAATATATCACCTCCGTGACGATTTAAAAAAGAACATACAGTTTTGTATGTTTCAACGCTTATTCCGCTGTCACAGAGTTTAAATTCAATTGCGATATTTTCACCGAGAAGTAAGGCGTTTTCAATTTTTTTGTCTATCATTTAATTAATAAATTGAGGACGAGTGCCTATGATTGTGAGAAGTTTCATTATTTACTTTTAATGCTTAAACGATACTTCTGATTTGGATGATTAGGGGTTTTCGGATATACGAGTTCTATTAAACCTAGCTTTAAAGCAGGTTGAATATAATTTAACCTTACATGTTTCCTATCGTTTAGTTTTAAAGTTTTTTGAATTTCTGCCATATTCATTTCACCCTTTAATATTTTCAACAGCTCCTTTACTTGGGGGGTAGCTTGGGGGGTAGCTTGGGGGGTAGCTTGGGGGGTAGCTTGCTGATCTATTTTATAAATTGGACGATATAAAACAGATCTAAAATCGCTTTCCTGAATAAAATCTGGTCTCTTTAAGCCTTTATCAATACAAAGATTAGCGAGCTCTTCTGTTCCTGTACCCATTCTCTCAATAGTACCAAATAAATACATAGCCTCTGCAATCAATGGATTAGCGGGAATAGAACGATGAGCAGTATATAGCATTTCTGCAGTTAATTCGTATGGAAGAGACCCCGGATTAGCCACTTCCAAACGGTCGGCAAAGAGCATTACCTGAACACTAGCGTTACTGGTGTAATTGCGATGAGCAATAGCATTAACAATTGCTTCCGTTATTGCCTGTTTGGGTATTTCATATTCTACATCAACTGATACGTTTTTGCTTCTATCGCCTACATAAAGATTGATTTTTGACAATACAAAATCAACAGCGCTTTCAATCATTTCAAAAACATTTCCTTTGTAAACTTGATAGGATGGTATAGGTTTAGATACTTTTAATCCGTGAAAATGAGCGCATTTAACCTCAGAAGTAATAAAAAACCGCTGAGGTCGAATACCAAATAATAACAGAGCCGCATTTGTTATTCGGTCTCCCTTGATGAGATTTAAATGAGTTAAGACTTCTTTGATGTCTGCATCTTTTTTAAAAGGAAATGCTCTTTTACGATTTGCAACACCAATAAATTTACGAATAAATTCTTCATTCAAATCATCAATCGTAGCTTCAGAATTTAATGTTGCATCAAATGGAGTAGTACGAATTATTTCGTTTTCCATTAAATAATTAATTAACGATGCATAAACTGCGATTTTTAATTGTTCAGGTGTAATAAAACTTCTGCGAACAATCACATTTTCTGCTTTTTTTATAAGTTTTTTTTCTTTAGGATGTCGTTTTTCTATTTGTTTAACATAAACAAGACGTACTTTGTTATGTTTTGTTGCAGCATCAAACTCTCTTTCGGTTGGAGATATTCCTTCTAAATCTTCAAAACCGTATTCTTGCCCAAAAATCCCAAGGTATATATCAGTGTTTTCAACTTCATTAAGAAATATCATTGATGGACTGGTATTCAAAGCGGGAATATTTTCAAAAATAAAAGGATCAAAAAATTTACCAAGTAACGCATCAGAGGTTAAATAGTCAAATAATAACTGACGTTCTGTAGTGAATTCTGATTGAACGCTGCTTATAAAAACTTTCTTTTTTTGCATTTTAAAAATTTCGCCAGTATTTTATTTACATATTTTAATAAATTGAGGACGTGCGCCTATAATTGTTAAAATGTTCATTTTATTACTTCTAAATTTTTGGTTTAACAAATATTGATTTTACAGTTCTGTAAACAGCTCTTATTATATTCAGCATTATATAAAATAAATTTTTACTTTCGTTTGGATAATCAGAAATTGATTTAACCGGCAATGACATAATATTTGTAAATTCATCTTTGGTTATTTCGAACTTTTTACACAAGAATTCAATGTCATGATTCAGGCTTTGTTTATCGGTATATAGAGGTATACTCAATATTTCCAGCGCTTTATCCCTGTTAATTTGACCTGCTGCAATAAGACTTGAAAGATGCGCGCGTCTTTTATCAAAACCGAACTTTACAGGAAGGATATATTCCTGAAATATTCGCGTATATGTAGATTCCCCGTGTTTGCGTCCGTAATCTTTCCAGTTTAACTCATCTGTTATAATTTGTTTTGCTTTTTCTTTATCATAATTAATATAATTTAATGTAGAAACTAATTTTATTTTATTAAATTTTTCATATTTTATTATTTCCAAGCTTGAAAGTATATGGAACGATATTTTTTTTAATTTTCCGAATAATTTATGAAGTCCCATTATATATGGTTTATCATAATAACCTTGAGACCATGCTCTAGGAAGTATTGATTCAGAGGAAATGTTGTATCCCGAAAGAATATATTTTATTTTATATTTCTTTGCGACATCCCATAACGCAGTAAATATCCCGTTATCGCTTGGAATTTCTGAATCCGGAGTTGAAGCCTTAAGGAAGGCCAGTTGCAAATCTTTAAATTCATCCCAGTTAAGAGTAATTCTCTTTTCATCAAATTCTAATATTTTGCAGATATTATTAATATTTTGTTCCGCATATTCTGAATTCCAATGATTATCAAGATGAACAGCAATTGGACGCAGTCCCCATTGTTTTATAAGATAAGCCAAATACGATGAATCAACTCCGCCGCTTAATCCAATAACACAATCGTACTTTTTTCTTTTACCATTTTCTTTTACTTTTTGAATTAATTTATTTAGCTCGATCTCTTTGTATTTATTAGATAAACCGTAAGGCGGCAGTTTTAATCTTTCAATTGCATTGGAACAATGATTACAAAAACCGTTCTTATCAAAGGTGATATCCGGATCAGAGGTGTCCATTACACACCGGGTGCATATTTGATAATTTTTCATATTATAACTCTTTATCTTTTATAATTGAATCAATTAATTTTCTGTAATTTTTTCGCCAATTTTCTTCCCAAAAATAACTTGCATCTGTTTCTTTATAATTTTTAGAAATTATATTATTTAAAAACTCTTCTATTGTATTAACTGAATTAAAATAATTAATATCAATATTATTTTTATTAATTGATTTATTAAATATAAAAATAATACAATTGAATAATGTCGCTTCAAATAGTACAGTAGAAATATCTCCAATTATATATTTTACAGTTTCTAATGTATTATACAAAGGCTGTGAATCAATTTGTATACCTAAATCAATAATTGGTTTATAAAATGTTTGTAGTCTTGATGTTTCAGATGGATGTATTCTGAATAGTATAGAATATTCAGAATTTTTTATATTATTGTTAAGCCATATTATATCCTCAACATATCCTTCAGGATCAATGGTTGCTGAAATATAAAGAATTTGCTCTTTTTTTGCTTGTACTTTTAATTGTGAAATTGTATCAGAAATATAAGGATTTCCAATTTTAAATGTTTTGATCGGAATACGAGAATTTTTTATCCAGTATTCTCCATAACTTAAAAAATAATCAGGAAAATAATATTTAAAACTTTCTGGAATATCAGTGAAATAATTATATGCAGGATGAGAAAAAGAAATAAAACCATGCTGATATTCAGCAACAGGAATATTTAAATCTTTAGCCGCAATAATAACAGGTATTTTGTCACCACCGAAAAAAGCATCTTCGATAAAAATAATTTTTGGTGCTATTTTTCTAAAATATTTTATATATTCTTCGTATAAATATTGAAATTTATTTGAAAATATAATCAATGAATTGATTATATTTTCCCACATATTATTAGTAAATTTATAGCAAAAAATATCTTTCAGGTAATCAAAAAATGCATAGATATTTAATAAATCAATTTTATTATTATTTTTTCTTAATTTATATTTAATTGCCGCGTTTATATTAAATATATTATTTGCAAAAACATGTTTATATGTTCTGGGACGTTTAAAATCAGTTTTAAATGACGCCTCTATTAAAATTGTTTTAGATTTATATTCATTTGCAAAAGATTCTGTTAAGCGATTAAAATAAGAATCACCCTTTTTAATATTTGATACATCTGATCCAAAAAAAATAATATCAGTTTCTGGAATATTAATAGGTCTATATTTATAACATTTTAAAAAATAAATTATTTTTTTTATTAAACTTATTTTTTCTGGAGCATAAAGATCTGGTATTTTATTCATATCCTCAATAGCGCCTTGCAGTAACTGAAAACGAATAAAAGGATACATTAGTATATTTTTAAATGAAAAAGTATAAGAGTAAAGCGCCTCATTTTTTTCAATCTCTAAAAGATTATCCAGATATCTCATTTTTCTTTAATAAAGATTTTAACATAAAAATTTCATTTTTATAAATAAAAATGAAAATAATCATCATTAGTACGTAAATTAATGTTTTTAATAAAAATAAATGTAAATAATTAAATGAAAAAGGTATATATACTATTAATGAAACAGTAAAAAATAAAAAAATATAAATATACATACGTGCGTAATTATATCTGATTTTATCAGCTTTTATGGAGAAAAATAATGCAATTATACTGCTTGCAAGCAATGATATAAAACATGAAATACTTGCTCCAAGACTGCCTATTTTTTGAATTAAAATAATATTTAAAATTAAACCAATTATGGCAGAAGAAAATGTTATTATCGGAACATATTTTGTCTGTCTTAAAAAGAGAACATTTACAAAGAAATAATATAATCCGGAAAATACATAAGCAAATGAGATAAAAGGTATAAAAACCCATGCTGATCTGAAATCCCTTGTAACCATGATACTAAGCACATCTGAAGCAAATAACGATATTCCAAGAGCAAGGAAGCAATAAATCACTGTTAATAATTCTGCTATTTTTACCGCTTGATTTAATTCTCCTTTTTTTTCCCTTTCAAAGAACCACGGAGCATAAGCCTGGTTAACAGATGTCGTGATTATATTTATTATATTACCAAATTGATATCCAACGCTATATAATCCGGCTTCTGTTTTTCCAGTAAAGTTATTAACTAATAATCTGTCTACCATAGACATTAGCCAGCTTGATAACGAATGAGGAACCAAAGGTAATGAATATTTAAATGCAGGTATTAAAATATTTTTATCTAAATTTAAAATTAAGCGCGGAATAAATGAAATTAATACATAAACAAAAAAGACAAATGAAGTAATAACTCCCGCTAATAATATTCCTAAAACGCCTTTTTTAAAAACTACCACAAAAAGAATAATTAACCCAATATTTAATAAAAAATTCAAAATCATATTAACGCCGTACCTGATACTATCCTGTCTTGTTTGAAGATATGCCTGGAAGAATAAATATAGAGGCGTAAGAATAGTACTTAGTATTCCAAGCAACATAAACGGAAAAAAATCAATTCCGCTGACAAAAGGATCAATTAAATAATGATGGAAAACAATAAAAAAAGTTCCTAAAATTATCGAATTGATTACAACAAAGACGCATAATGCCCCCCATATCTTTTTTATATGTTGTTCATCATCCAGGTACTGATAATAAAAACGTGCTCCTGCGCTGTTTAATGATAAAAGAAAAAAAACAGATAATAAAGAAGATATTGAAATTATGACATTTAACGTTCCGTAATCTGCAGGAGTCAAAAAGACAGTATATACAGGCAGTAAAAAAAATGAAATTGCTTTTTGTAATACCGAGACGAATATATAAATTCCTGAATTTTTCAATAATTTTGATGTTGACATTTAAGTTTGTTATCCTAATGAGTGTTCTAAAAAATTAAAACATTGTTCTAGTTAATGGAGTACCAGATGTTATATCAATAATCGCAGTCTTTCCAATAATATCATTGTAGAAATTTGTTGGTAATCCATTTGCAGGTCTTATGGAACGAATATTTTCAGACGTAAACATTTCAGCCTCTTTTATATCTTTTACTACATAAAGAGAGCGCCGGTATTTCAATGATGGAATTTCTGCCTCTGTAGGTCCATAAAAAATATTCCCTAGAGATTTATATGCAATATCTGAATCGATAACTAACTGTTTCATTTCATCAGGCTCCATGGAAAAAGCACTGTCAACCCCGCCCTCAGCACGGGAAATAGTAAAATGCTTTTCGATAACTTTGGCGCCTAAAGCTATACTTGCCACAGATACAGCTGTTCCCAAAGTATGGTCAGACAAGCCAATTACACAATCTGGAAATTTTTCCTGTAAATCACAAATTGTTATTAAATTAGTATCTTTTGGATTTGCAGGATATGTACTGGTACATTTTAAAAGAACAATTTCGGGACAGCCGATTTCTTTCAGTATGCATACACTTTCTTTTAATTCTTCCAACTGAATCATACCTGTAGACATAATTACAGGCTTTCTTGTTTTAGCGATATACTTTAAAAGAGGCAAATCATAATTTTCAAAGCTCGCTATTTTATAACAGGGAATATTTAAATCTTCCAAAAAATCCACCGCAGTAAAATCAAATGGAGTGCTAAAACCGATTATTCCAAGTTCCTTACACTTATCAAATATTGGCTTATTCCATTCCCAGGGTGTATATGCTTTTTGATATAGAGAATAAAGAGTTTCTCCCTTCCAAAGACTATCTTTATCTTTTATTAAGAATTCTTCTCTATCAGAATCTATTGTAATAGTGTCTGCTGTGTATGTTTGTATTTTTAGAGCATCTACGCCAGTTTTGGCGGCTTCTTCAACAATCTGCAATGCACGCTCAAGGCTTTGATTGTGATTTCCACTCATTTCGGCGATTATAAATGGTTTTTTTAGTTCTTTAAACAATATAGTTCTCCAAAAATTATATTGATGTCTTATATTAATTAATCCTCAAAATTAATATGCTGATACTCAAATTCTTTTCTTATATTTCTCCAGTTTTCTGCTATCATTGATTGTATACATATATCATAATATTTATTATTTTTATATATATGCTGTTTTAAAATTCCTTCAGTTTCACAACCGCACATCTCATGCATTTTTATAGCAGGTTTGTTTATATAAAAACTTTCACCAACAGCTTTATTTAAGCCAATTTTATCAAAAACAAAATCATAAAGGCTCATTTCTAAAGATATTGCAAGATCAAAAGAGCGCCATTTTTTCTCAGCAATATAGTAACCCCAAGTACAGCGATTATTTTTTTTATCTATATCTGCAAGATTAATTACTCCGCACGAATTACAATCAACTTCAATAATCCAATAATAAAATTCATTGTTGGAAGTTAATTTATCATACCATGATTTTTGCCCTTCTATTGTAAGAATCGGGTCTGTGTTCATAAATTTTGTTACATCCTCGGACATACGCCAACGCATAACATTTTCTAAATCGTTACTTCTAAGCTTACGGCAATAATAATTCATAATGTTTTTTTAAATAAACCCATTATCACTCTACCTACTCCCATTTTTCCCAAAATTCTATAAAATTCTAACGTTTGCTGCGGAGATATTTGATTTAAAATTTTTTCCTGTTCGATTATTGCAAAATAACATTCTTTCCCAACACTTTTATCTTCAAAATAATTCGTTTTTTGATGAAATGCATAAAATTCTATTAAGTGATTTCCTAAAAAATCAATGCAGCTTAAGCCTGTACAATTACATAAATTTATTAACCCTTCTTTATTAAAGTAAGATATATGGTCTAATGGCGCTACCCAATGCGGTTTTTTTATTACTTTGTTATTAAACAAATACTGCTGTAATATAGAAAAATCATTCGGCACTGTAACTATTATAATACCATTTATATTAATAATATTGCATAACTTTTCAAGCAGGATCCTTGGATCTACAACATGTTCTAAAACACTATCTAAATTTATAATATCAAAACTAGATTTCTTTTTAATCAAATAATTGATACTACTATAAATGTCTCCAATCAAGACATCATCTAAAACATTTTTATTATGATTAAATATACCTGCATTACTATAATCAAGCCCTAAAACCGAAAATCCTTTTTCCTTAAAAAATGCAAGATCAAAACCTTCTCCGCATCCTACATCAAGATATGAACGATTTTTAGAACTATTGCCTTGGGGGGGGGGGTGATGCTCATTTATTAATAAAAGTTTTTGCTCTAGCTTAATTTTTTTATAATAAAGTTCCTGCTCAGTATATTTAGTTAAATATATAGACATATTATCTTGATAATAGCTATTTTTATAATAATCTTCTCTTTCTTTATCTTTAGGAAGATTTTTTAAAGTATAAAAACCATATTCGTTTAAATATACATCATTATATAAGCTTGTTTCCATATCTTTATTCATATTCCTTTTATTCTATTACAATATATGAAGTCAAAGGACTATATGGCACACGTTTTATCGAATATTTATCCAGGCCTAGTGTTTCTTTTAATGCCAATGTTTCACCTGGAAATTCTTTACAATTTAATTCATCAAACGCTATTACACTTCCTTTTGTTATATGATTACTTATAATTTTTAAAGCTTCATATGTAGGCTTGTAAATATCAAAATCAAAATAAGCAAGAGCAACAATCGTATGCGGATTATCTTCAAAATATTTTTTTACTGTTACTGTTGCATCACCTTTTATTAACTCATATTTTTTAATATGAGAAATGGGACGTTCAAATTCATGATAATCTAAGATTTTTGATAAAAAAGCTTCATAGTTTTTCGAAACATTATAAGAGCCATCTTTCATGATTTCATTTTTACCATCTTTTTCGTCAATTGATTTAAATCCTTCAAATGTATCAAAGCCAATAATTTTTCTATTGTAATTAAATGGCTCATAAATACCGCTAAAATTCTCAAATAAAGCCAAATTTTGACCCCAGCGAACTCCAAACTCTGCAATTATACCATGTACATTGATAATTTTTGAATATATTTCATGCATCCATAAAATACGTGACATATTTTGTCTGCTTATAAATAATCCTAAATTGTTTAAAAGTTCTGAATCAGGCAATATATCCCCGTTCGAAAATACTTTAAATAAATCATAAATATCTTTTCTGATATCAAATTCTTTATTTGTTGAGCCTGACAAAACATCATAATGATTATTTTTCATATTTTTATCTCCTAGTTAAGTTTATTATTATTAAATCTACAAAATCACCGATTTTTTTTAACTTAATAATATCGTTAATACCGAATTTAACAGAAAATTCCATTTCGCATGCTGAAATTAAATTAATATGGGTTAAACTATCCCAATCTTCTATATCATTTGAGTTTGTTTCTTCTGTTATTACAATATCTTTCGTGTCAAAAATATTATTAAAAATATTTATTATTTTTTCTGATACTTCACTGCGATTCATTCTTTATCTCCTTAATAAACGTTTCTCTTTTCACATAGTCATTTACATTCATTATAAAAATACTCTCATTTTCTTGAGCAAAATTAAAAAGTCTGTAAATGTTTGCAACAATATCATTTTTTTGTGTTCGTATATATTCTCCTATTACAGACTTAAATCCAAGATTTTCTGCTGTTTCAAATATTTTATTCATTACAAATTCTTCCATACCTCTTTTTAATACTCTGCAGCTCATAACCCATGTTTCTATAAATAAATTTTTATCATTTCTTTTTTCAAGTATTACAGTGCTAACAAGACCATAATCTGAAAGTTTATCCTTAAGAATAAAATATAAAGTAATTCGGGAAGGATCTTCTAACAAAGAACTAATTTCAGATTCAGTGTAACGTATTGTACGCAAATTAAATTGATTTGATCTTTGTGTTAATTGTGCAATTCTCGGCAAATAAAAATCATCAAATGGTGCAGCAGTCGCTATCATTTCAAGGCTCTGCAGATATTCATTATAATTTGTATATTGCTGACGTATTTCTTCACGTTTAGCCTCAGCACGATATTGTTCTGTACGATTTAAATCTTCAACTGAATATACTGTTGTTTCAAATAAATTCAAACTCTGGAGATATTGTAAATATTCAGCAGGATCTTCCGGCATATTTGGAACAATGATTTCAGGAATTATCGAGCTTACCATATTTCGTTCAAAAGAATTATCGTCAATAAATACAAAGCTGTCCATACCAATGTTAAGGACTTGTTGTATGTACCGAATGTTTGAAACTTTATCATTCCAATTAGCTACAAATACAGAAAAATCTTCAAGGCGAAGAATCATTTCATTATGCTTCTCGAATGGCTCTTTAGCAATTTTTTCTTCGTTTTTACTGCAAACTGCCAATAGTATTCCCCGGTTCTTTAACTCCTTTAACCATTTTTGAAATTCAGAATATGCAAATCCCGGCCCAAGTTCGCCGATTTGTATTCCTGCTAATCCATCATCACCTATTACGCCGCCCCAAAGCGTATTATCAAGATCAAGTATTATACATTTTTTATTAATCCCTCTTAATGATTGAATAATACTAACAACATTTCCAGCAACTAATGGCAGAACAGCAAGTGAAAGCGGCATTTTAGCAATATAGTATAATTTCGGATCAAAAAGATTTTTGCGGCCTGCCTGAGCTTGAATATTGTTTAAATCAACAAGGTAGACATTTTTGTTTTCAGTACATTCATTCATTAACAAGAAATTAATTTTTCTTAATTGATAAAGAAACGATGACAAATGCTTACAGGCATAATTGCCAAAAACAAAGTCATTATATTCAACAAAAGAAAAATGTAATATAATTGCAGAACTGTTTATAGAAATAATATTCCAGCATTCCTTAATATTAGAAATTATCTTTATTGCAAAATCTTCACGATCTTTTACAGGAGTATTACACCAAACAGAATAAAGATTTTCCACACACATATAAATTAATACTGCGTCAGGCTTAAATAAGTACATTTGTGAATTATTATCAATAATATTCGGCAATATTTGATTATAACCACCATCAAATATTTCAATAGAAAGGCGATTTATATAGGCACAGCCTTTTAAAACTATAGCTAAATGCTGAGTTGCACAATCACCCAATAAAGCAAGACGATATTTGGGGAAATTATCATCATATTTTTTACTGTACTTTGACAGATCAAAAAAAGTATAATTATTAATCATTCTATAAAATCTTTAATAAATAGATAATCATCTTTAAAATCATTCAGATTAGTGTCAGAATCATGCCTGGCTTCATTCGTAATTTTTGCACTATTTGGAATCATTTTAAATAATTCTTTTATTGGGTAGTTTCCTTTACCATAATGCAAATGTGAGTCTTTCTCACTATTGTAATCACCATCAGTTAAATGATACATTTTAGGATTAAAATCATAGAATTCTTTTATAAACTCAAGCGGTTCTTTCTTTATAGCATTGGCAGTACAAATAGCGTGTCCAAAATCAAGACAAAAACCTGCTTGCAATTCGTTTATAATAAAATTTATTTCCTTAGGAGTTGAACCAAGGCACTTTTCTCCATTTAGACCTATCATAGGTTTATTTTCGATTAAGCACCTCTCATCTATAAAAGGACGCAGTTGGTTTATTGTTTCTTCAATATTACCATTAACACCTGAATGAAATATTATATATTCTGCTTTTAGAGTGTCAGCAAACTTAAACGTTTCCTGTAAAATTAACTTGTTTTTTTTTCTATCTTCAATCGAGGAAATATTCATTCCTGCAAATGAATGCGGAGCATGTATAACAAATGGTATAACAAACTGTTTCCAATATTCTACAGTGTCATTAAAAGTATTTGGAACAGCAAATAATTCTATATATTGGAAATATTCTGATTTATAAAAAGATAGAATATCTTCCGTATAGTTTTCTTGCTTGCTTCCAAGTTTTAAACCAAATTGCATATTAATTACTTACTTTCCAATAGCCGCCTTTATCGGGACCTATACGTTCTAATAGACCTTTATCTTTGAGCTTGGAAATATTTTCTTTTACTTTACTTGCATTTATTCCAATAACAGAGACTAGCTCTGCAATTGTAGTTTGCGGATTGTTTCTTATATTATTTATTATACTTTCTTGGTTTTTACTTATTCTTTCTGTCCCCTTTTCTGTCCCCTTTTCTGTCCCCTTTTCTGTCCCCTTTTCTGTCCCCTTTTCTGTCCCCTTTTCTGTCCCCTTTTCTGTCCCCTTTTCTGTCCCCTTTTCTGTCCCCTTTT
>Ga0123356_10004069_pt1 | contig 15187 bp, 8 predicted proteins | sample TergutEmb28metaG_2_FD_92546 | JGI IMG/M metagenome (GOLD analysis project Ga0123356, IMG submission 92546) | Embiratermes neotenicus P3 segment gut microbial communities from Petit-Saut dam, French Guiana - Emb289 P3 | ecosystem: Host-associated > Arthropoda: Insects > Digestive system > Gut ... | reverse complement strand
CCAGACCCAAGCTTGTGTGGTGGGTATAAATGACGAAGGAGCATATCACACTACACAAGGGCAGAAAGCTAGCAATACTGGCAACGTGTATGGTATCTACGACATGAGCGGTGGGGCCTATGATCGTATGGCGGTAACGTATAATGCTGGCACACTAAGTCGCTACTACGACAACTTCACAATTAACAACACGACCAACTGCATCAATCCTCAATGCTTGGGTCAGGCGCTATATGAAACCGTTGGTTGGAATAGCGCTGTCGCATCCTTCCCGGATAACTTTCAGCTCTACGGGACGCTTGTTCGTGGTGGTTATTCAGGTGGTAGCGGGTCTACTAATAATGGGCTGTTTTCTTCCAACAACTACATCTGCACTGGTAGTCCGTGTAACGCCGGGCACACAGTGTGGCGTCTGACGGCGTCTTTGGCGGTGCCGGCTCCTTAGGCAAGCAACAATATGTTAAAATAGAAGTTATGCGTAAAGGGCTGATTATCACACTTTGTGCCACGGTATTTCTAACAGTGTTGGCATTGGGTATAACAACTGAGCAGACATCAGCGGAGAGTTCGGTTGATATGGGTCTACGCCTAGAGCCTAGTTCTACGCGGATAGTGCTTGACCCAGGTGACAGGGTAGAGCGCAGCATAGAGGTTCAGAACTTTGACTCTGTGCCAGTGAAAATCGAAATGAGCGTGCGCCCCTACTGGGTGGTAGACGCGGACTACCAGCCGACTTTCCTGGAAAAGAACTACTATACGCAGATTGTTGATTGGGTGAGCTTTGACAAGCAAGAGTTTGAGGTACCACCAAAGGGTAAGGTAGACACAAAGTACGTGGTGACAGTACCAGATGGCCCACCAGCGGGAGGGCAGTATGCAGCGGTATTTGCTTCGTCGCGGGCTGAAGGCGATGGAGTTTTATCCCAGGTGAACCGCCTGACACACTTGCTCTATACGCGGGTAAATGGCGATACACGTGAGGAATTTGAAATTATGGATATGGATTTGCCATGGCTGGTGAGCGATAGGAAACCAGAGGAAAAGGTGCTACGGGGTAGCGCCAGAGTGGTGAACACTGGTAATGTGGATGTGGAGGCCAGGCAGATTTTGACGTTGAGGTCGTTGTTCTTTGGTAGCAAACTTTACGAACGAGTAGATGATAAGGTGGTGCTCCCAGAGACGGAGCGGAACTTAGCTCTAGAGTGCGGGGAGGGGCAGCCAGAATTTGGGATATTCAGGGCGGAATATGAGGTGAGTGTAGGCTCAGAGGTACAACAGAGGTTTGTAATCCTAGTGATTGCGCCACGGTGGCTGATGGTATTATCAGCGGTAATTTTAGTGTTGGGCGCAGGAATTTTGGCAGTAGTGTTATTTAAAAGAATTCGGGGCCCACAGCCCTTATCACCCCTAGTGAGGTGAAAGGGCGGGGTAAACGTGAAAAGTTTTCGTGAAAAATAAATAAATAATACAAGCAGGGCAGGGATTTGTCAAATAATTATTAAAAACACAAATTACAAAAAATGCAAGGGGTTGTGGAAAACTCTAAATGTTGTATAAAATGCTACAACATTGTGTAATATGCTAGGCTGTGGAAAACGTGATCGCTACATAATGTAAAAACTAGATGTAAAATGTAAAAGTTAAAAATAAAAAATAATCATAATACATATATATGTCTTCCTTTCGTTCCTTTTCGCTTTCACCTTTCTACTTTTCACTTTTGATTATTACATTCTACATTTTACATTTGTACAATGTGGAACAACAAAAAGAAGTACAGAACCAAAGAAAACTAGCTTTTACAGAGGAAAAGAACTCTTTTATAGGGTATGTGAGGTCATCTTTTGAACATATCCTTAGTGTCGTAAAAGATACATTGTGCGACACTACAATATAGTGTGGGGAATGGTTGGTTATTCATCTTTCCCCACCAACTTTCAATTGTACTTTTCCTGCTTCGAATTATTTATTTATTTTCATTATTAATTATTAATCCCCGTTTGGTTTTCATAGGCCTTTTTAGGTCGTTTTTTACAACGAATTGCCCCTTTCCTGCGTCCTCGGGCTGAGCCCCAAGGATGGCCACAAAAACACCCCTGTTGTAACAGGAGTGAGTAGGTGTTGAACACTTTTGCCACCCAACAGTGTTGGGGCAGTTAAGCCAACAGAGGTAGGGCAGGTGTGCTATAATATCAACATGAAGACACGTTTTCCGGACTTCGATAATTGTTTGGTCAACTTAGCTAATTCAGTTTTGAAGTATTACACAGGCAAGACATTCCATGATTCCCTGCCCTACCTAGATAAAGTTTTAGCCGAACGAGAATATAAAAATATTGTGGTGATATTAATTGATGGCATGGGAAGTAACATTATGAAACGTAATTTACCGAAAAACTCGTTTCTGCGGCGGCATCAAGTCGGCACGATTGATAGTGTCTTCCCTGCTACAACAGCATCGGCCACGACTAGTATTTTGACTGGAAAATATCCTATTGAAACTGGGTGGTTAGGATGGGAGATGTATTTCCCGGAAGTTGATGAGGTCGTGGAACAGTATAGAAACCGTATAAAGCGTACTCAGGAAATATTACCCTACCCCCCTATATGGAAAAAATATATACCGTTTAAATCCCTGCCAGATATTATTGACGAGTCGGGTGTGGCGCGGGGTGTAGGTGTATCACCTTGTGATTTAGGAACGAATAAACTGATAAATTTCAAAGAGAAGAGTTTGCGACAAATGTGTAAGGCAGTACGAAAAGAGTGCGCAAACAGTGAGAGAAGCTATGTTTGCGCGTATTTTGATTTGTTTGACACTGTAGCTCATGACCACGGGTCTGATAGCTGGCAGGCTAAACAGGTGCTAAAGAAAGTTAATCGTCGATTAGAAAAACTGATGAGTAAATTGAATGACACGTTAGTTGTAATCACGGCCGATCATGGGCATTTAAAAGCTAATTATCATTTGGTGTCGGATTATCCAAAGTTGTATAGTATGTTGGCGCGCACTACGTCAATTGATTCACGGGCTACGGGATTCTTCGTGAAACCAAGATATCGCAAAGAATTCGCAAAAGAGTTCTGGAAGGTGTTCAACAAAAAAGACTTCGAATTACTAACTCGCCAAGAAGTCTTGGCGCGAAAAGTATTTGGCTATGGTAAAATGCATCCATTTGCTAAAACAGCTATTGGAGACTATTTGGCAATATCTAAAGGCGAGGGGTGCATTGCGAACGACGATTATAAACATCAAGCTGTCTCAACACATGCTGGGATTAGCGAGGATGAGGTGGTAGTACCACTAATCGTGGTGAAAACCTAAGGATACTAGATTGCTGTCCAGCCGCCGTCGATGTTGAGTAATTGCCCTGTTGTGAACGAGGAAGCGTCGCTAGCGAAGTAGATAATTGCGCCGTCGAGTTCGCCAGGTTTGCCGGGGCGGCCGATGGGGCAGGATTTCTTAATCACTTCCAAGAACTGCGGGTCGTTGATTACCCCGCTGGTCATTTCGCTTTCAAAATAGCGGGGGCCAATGGCGTTGACGGTAATACCGTGTTCGGCCCATTCCACGGCCAAGGCTTTAGTCAGCATGAAAACGCCACCTTTGGAAGCAGCATACGCCGCAATTGGCAGGTTAGGCATTGCTACCCTGCTGTGGATCGAGCCGAGATTGATAATTTTGCCGTATTTCTGCTTAACCATAACCTTGCCAACTTCGCGGCAGAAGTAAAACACAGAATTTAGGTTGGTGTCGACTACCCTTTCCCATTCCTCGTCGCTGTGTTCGTGGCTAGGGGCAACTGTGGCCACGCCGGCGTTGTTGATGAGAATATCGATACGGCCAAAGTGCTGGTGGATTTTCTTGACCGCAGTGGCGATATCAGAGTTTTTCAGAGCGTCACAAGGCAAGGCAAGAACTTTGACGCTGAATTCTTGCTCGATTTCTTTTTTGACAGCTTCTAGCTTTTCTTGGCGACGCGCTAAGATAGCAACATCAGCACCAGCTCTCGCTAGGGCTTTAGCGAATTGGACGCCGAGCCCACTTGATGCACCGGTGACAATGGCGACTTTGCCTTTTAAACTAAATAGATCTTGTGACATTATTTCCTCCCTTTCTTCTTGTTCTGACGCTGCTGCTTGCGTTTGGCAGCGACAGATTTATTTTTCTTCTGTGCGACTTTCTTGACTTTGAAGTCCTTGGAAGTCTTGGTTTCGGGCGTGCCGATTTCGTTGACGCCTTGCTCTACTGACCCTTCGGCGGCGCGAGTTAACTCGGAATCGTATTCATCGTCGGTGACAGTGCGCTGGTTGATGTCTTCCTTGCGTACACGGAAAATGGCGCGCAGGACTTCTTGCTGTAGGTTACGCTGTAGTGAATCGAACAATTTTTGAGATTCGGAGCGGTATTCTACCAACGGGTCGCGTTGACCAACGCTTCGCCAGTGGATGCCTTCACGCAGGTGCTGCATGTTTTCTAGGTGGTTCATCCACAAAACATCGAGGATCTGCATGTAGACTTCCCGCTCTACCCCGCGCATAAGGTCGGTGGTGATGCTTTCTTCTTGTTTGGCGTAGAGTTCTGCCACTAAGGCTTCGGCGGTTTTGGTACGCTTGGTGTCGTTTTTGATCTGCCCTAGAGCCACGATTTCAACGTGTTCTAATGGGAAGATACTCTCGAAGTCCTCGACAAAGCGCAGGTTGTTCTTGGTGGGCAAAGCTGTCATGTCAGCAATGAGAGTCTTGGTGAGACGCTCGATTTCGGGCTTGATTTCTTCACCCATGAGGATCTTGCGACGAATAGCGTAGACGACTTTGCGATGGCGGTTGATGACGTTGTCGTACTGGACGACGTTTTTGCGGGTGTCGAAGTTGTAACCTTCTACGCGCTTCTGGGCGGCTTCGAGAGTCTTAGAAATCGCATTATTCTCAATAGGCTGGTCTTCGGGTACGTTGAGGCGCTCCATGAGGGTGCGCACTCTGTCTCCCTGGAAGATACGCATGAGGTCGTCCTGGGTGGAGACATAGAAGAGACTGTCCCCGGGGTCGCCCTGGCGACCACCACGCCCACGTAGCTGGTTGTCGATGCGACGTGCTTCGTGACGTTCGGAACCGATAACGACAAGCCCGCCTTTTTTGGCGATGCCCTCACCCAGCATAATGTCGGTGCCTCGCCCGGCGATGTTGGTAGCAAGCGTAACAGAGCCTTTTTGCCCGGCGTTGGCGATGATCTCTGCTTCCTTTTCATTATTCTTGGCGTTGAGCATTTCGTGCTTGATGTTGGCTTTGTCTAGGGCGCGGCTTAGGAGTTCGTTCTTGGCCACGGAGGCTGAGCCAATGAGGACTGGGCGACCCATGTGGTTGTATTTCTTGACATCCTCAATAATAGCGGCGAATTTACCTTCTTCTGTCTTAAAGATTTTGTCGTTGTGGTCTTTGCGGATCATTGGCATGTTAGTGGGGACTTGGATGACGTCAATGTCGTAAATTTGCTGGAATTCCTCGGCTTCGGTGAAGGCTGTGCCTGTCATACCAGAGAGCTTAGTGTACAAACGGAAATAGTTCTGGAAGGAGATGGTGGCGAGAGTTTGGGATTCTTCGCGCACAGTGACGTGTTCTTTAGCTTCGATGGCTTGGTGGAGACCTTCGTTGTAGCGACGGCCGTGCATCAAGCGCCCGGTGAATTCGTCGACGATAATAACTTCGCCATCGTTGGTGACAACGTAGTCTTTGTCGCGTTTGAAGACAACCTGGGCCTTGAGGGATTGATCCATATGATATACAGCGCGGATGTGCTCGGGGCTGTAAAGCGATTTGATGCCGTGCATTTTCTCGACTTTGGCTACGCCTTGTTCGGTGAGGACGACGGAGCGGCGTTTTTCATCGAAAGTGTAGTGCTCTGGTAATAGCCCACTGGCAAGCGCGGCGAATTTTATATACATGTCTGGGTTATCAGCGGCCGGTGCAGAGATAATGAGAGGCGTGCGGGCTTCGTCAATGAGAATAGAGTCGGCTTCGTCTACGATGGCAAAGTTTAGTTCGCGCTGGCGGAGCAAGTCGGCTTCATTAACCATGTTGTCGCGCAGATAATCAAAACCAAATTCGTTGTTGGTGCCGTAGGTGATATCGGCAGCGTAGGCTTCTTTGCGGGTGGCGGGCTTGAGGTTTTGCATACGTTTGTCATAGTGGCTTTCGTTGGTATATTTTGGGTCGTAAACAAAAGACTGGTCGTTGATAATAACGCCTGTTGACAAACCCAACGCGTGGTAAAGCGAGCCCATCCAGCAGCCGTGTAACTGTGCTAGGTAGTCGTTAACTGTCACAACGTGTACGCCCCGCCCTGTTAAGGCGTTTAGATAAACCGGCGCGGTGACTACCAAAGTTTTACCCTCCCCCGTCTTCATTTCGGCGATGTTGCCTTCATGCAGGGCGATGCCGCCCATCATTTGGACATCGAAGTGGCGCATCCCCACAATCCGCGTAGACATTTCGCGAACAACTGCGAAGGCTTCGGGTAGGATCTTGTCTAGGGCTCGCTGGTCGGCGTTTTTATTAACCTTGGGTTTTTTGCCAGATTTTTTCTTTGGCTCTTTAGCTTCCACCTTCTTCTTGGCGGCGTCCTTTTTTTCTTCATTTTTGACTAGGTTGTGGTACTTCTTTTTTAGGACATCCGTCTGGTCGGCTAGTTCCTTCTTGCTCATTTTAGCGTATTTGTCGCTTAGATTGTTAACCCCCACGACTTTTTTCTGTAGTCGTTTGATAATCTTTTTCTGCGGGTCGCCAAAAACTTTGGTTAAAATCGCTTGTTTTTTACTCACTTCAATATTACCCTTCTGTTCATAATCCTACTTATTTTACACTATTCATGGCAAAAATAATAGTGTATACTGGGGCTACTTTAATAATTTAATATCCAGAGAGCGACGAGGGATCGGCCCGATGACTCGCCAGCAACCCTATCTTAGTTGGGTGCTAATTCCGACCTTAAAAGGAGAGATATTATGAGTACTCATAATAAAACAAAATATCAATATAAAACCGCGGAGTTTGTGAGTCCTAAACATCCTGACAAGATTTGCGATCAGATTTCTGATGCTATTTTGGACGCACATTTGGCGAAAGACCCAGAGGCGCGGGTGGCTATTGACTGTTGCGGGGGGCATGGGAAGTTGTTTGTGACGGGTGAAGTGAGCAGTAAAGCGAAGAGAGTTAATGTTGCGGGTATTGTGAAGCGGCTGGCTGGTGAGATAGAGCTGGTTGAGAATATCGCCAAGCAAAGCCCAGAAATTGCCCGCGGCGTGGATGCGGGTGGTGCTGGAGACCAAGGGATTATGGTGGGCTATGCTTGTGATGAGACGCCGGAGCTACTACCGCGAGAGTATGTGCTGGCGCGGAGTTTGAACCAATGCCTATATGAGGAGTGGCCGTATGACGGCAAGACGCAGATAACGCTAAATGGTAAGGAAATCGAGTCTATTGTGGCGAGTTGGCAGAATGTGAAGGCCGAGGAACTGCTGGTTGCCGTACAGAGGTGGTATTGCCGTGAGGTGATATATCCCCGTGCTGGAGCTGGCGTGGCAGTGGCGGCTTCTCATATGTCTAGACACTTCTCTGGCACCACTGATTGCGAGGTGAATCATTTTCCGACAATTTTTGCTAACCCTTGTGGCGACTGGAATATCGGTGGATTTGACGCTGATGCGGGGCTGACTGGGCGCAAACTAGCCGTGGATAACTACGGCCCACGTGTGCCACTGGGGGGAGGGGCTTTTTCTGGCAAGGATCCCTCAAAAGTTGATCGTTCGGCGGCTTATATGGCGAGGCGGATCGCGGTGGATTATCTAAAAAAACGCCAGGCACGCGAGGTTTATGTCTACCTAGCTTATGCCATAGGCCACGACCAACCAGTGGAAGCTACGGTTGTCATCGACGGCAAGGCCGAAGCGGTGGAAGGCTATGACTTATCCCCTAACGGTATAATAGACTTCCTCGACCTAAAACGTCCTATTTATGAAGACCTTGCCCGAGCGGGACATTTTTGTGAGCGTGCTGGTTAGTTAAAAAGTATGCTAGTTTGCGAACCGTTCCCAACGACACCGTCGTCTTCATTATGTATTGTAGAAAGCTCAATCATGTCTTTAGTAGTGAACCTTCGCTTTTTCCAGTCCTTGAAATCTTCGTGCCCAATAATACAGTAATGCCAAGTTAGACCTTCACGTTTATTTTCTGGTAGTTTGTTGATTTTGTCGCACCATCTGATAGCTGATTTTTTCTTGCGAATCACGTCTTGGGCGGAAATATCGCGCTGGGCTTTGGTTTCGATTATATATATATCATTACCTATGCGCACAAAAAAGTCTGGAACATACCTGGCTGGCAGACCTGATTCTTTGATATAGCGAAACCGGACAAAAGTATGTCGGTTTTCAATGATTTTACAAAAAGCGTCCACTTCGCCGTCAAGGTCGACCATCTCGATGAAGTCTTTTTCTAGGCCGCCTCTGTTTGATGGATACGGTAGCATACTATAAATGCACTTTTTAACAGGTACGTAGTAGTTTTCTTGAACTGTTATTTTGTCAACTTCGGATAAGGCTCGATATAACACTTGGTCGTCTTCGGTGGGTTCAATAGCTTCCTGGGAGGCGACGATGATGCCTGCTATCTGCGACACTATGTGGTCGAGCACTTTGTCTACTTGCAGAATCCGCCAACTGTTTTCGGAATCTGGGTTGAACTCAGCGTCAAACTCGAATAGTCTTTTGCGGATGTATTCATCCACAAATCGTGCTAATTCGGCAGAGTTAATAGACAACACAGGGAAAACTCGTCCCCATTTCTTGGAACTTTTACCAGCATCAACTGGCAAGGTGGCTTTCTTCTCGATTCGCCCTACTAGGCGTGATAGGTAATCATTATAGCTAGTAGCATGGAATACGCCGTTGATGACTTCATAGTCGCCGTATTTTACTCTTTCTGTGACTTCGGTGCTTGCCCAGACGTCACCTTTTTTTAGGTATCGTTTGTAGACATCATACATGGATTTATTAAATGGTTTTAGGTTGTCGATGTTGATTTTCAGGGCGCTCATTATTTCTTCGCTTTCGTTCACGATAAACGGAAAACGGAAATCATATTTTACATAATCATCGCGCAGGCAAACAGGTAAAATCGTGCCAGTCGGCACTGGTTCTTCTCCTGGGGCTTCTTCAAATACCTCACCATCAGCAATCAGTTCGTCGTAAAACTTACGAAATGCCGGGTGCTCGATAATGTAGAGTAAATCAAAACTACTTTCGGGCGGTTTACGTTCGCTGAACAACTGACGGTCTCTCTGCTTAACCTCATTAATTTGTTCATCGCCTCGCCACATCAAGCGTAGCCCTCGCCCAATGGTCTGTTCCAACAGAATACCTGACGCGCTAGAACGCAATGGCACGATTACACAGATATTATTGACATCAAAACCTTCACGCAGCATCAACACAGACACCACAATCCGCGGCTGCTTTTCTTTGTCTAGTGAAAACAGTCGGTACTTCACGTTCTTCCATTCGTCATCAGTCAATTCGGATTTTCTGCCACTATGGATTTCTAGGATGTCTTCTTCGCTGATGCCATCCTCACCTTTGAGGAACTTCATTACTTCTGGCACAACATTAGTGTCTTCACACATAACCAGCATTTTGGGCGATTTGTTGTTGTCGGCGATTTTACTAAAGCTTTTTTCCAAGATATTCAGTTTCTTGATACCAGCGCGAATCATTGCTCGTTGGCCCTCACTCAGGTCTACTACCACATTGCCTTGACGAATTGCTTTGAAGTCCAGGGTCTCGGTCGTCAACTCCTTGCGCTCGTCTAATATCAGAGTTTTGACCAGGCCGTCTTTGATAGCGTGTTTCAGATCAAAATCAACGATGATGTGTGGGAAATAGATTTTACCACCACCACTAGAAATTTCGTTATATGGCGTAGCCGAAAAATCCACTTGAATGAATTTTGCGGCTTTGTCGGTAGAGATAAATCGTAAAGATTTTTGCCATTCTACCTCTGACTTTTCACCGTCTTTGCTGACTTTGTGGATATGATGGGCTTCGTCGTTTACTACCATTAGGTCCGGTAGTTTTGCCAGATATTCTAGTTCGTGTTTGTCACCGCTGGTGTTATCCAAAACGTCTAAACTGTTACCCGCGCTAACGCCCGGGCTAACCGGCAACGACCACGACTCTAGCCTATTGACCGGCACTGGCACATCCTCGGATTCCTCTGCGCCCATTAAACGATGAAAATTAGTTATAGCAACAACGCCCTCACCCACAACTTTTTTACCGATTTCTTCTTTTTTAGCGACAGAGCTCTGCAAAAATCCATAAATTTCGTCACGAAATTCCTCCGGAATAAATAATTCCTCGAACTGCTTAAAGTCGCTGGTATCAAAGTCTCGTACACCTTCATCTTTTTGTCGGCCCAAAAATGCATCCAGCAGCCTTTCATAAACAATTAAACCAGGTGCTACTAGTAAAAAATTCTTGGTATAGTTGCCTAGGTCTGGATTGTGCTTGGCGTTTAGAAACTGCCAAATCAGAAGTGCTTCAAACACCCAAGTTTTGCCTGTGCCAGTAGCCATTTTGATACAATACTTCGGGTGGTTATAGATGTCGTCACTGAGCTCTTGCATCATCGTGGCGTTGTCTATTAAAATTTGTGGATTAACCATTTCATAAACGTCCAACACGCGATCTTTTTTTAACACCTCGTGAATGTAGATAGTGTTTAAGAGCGCCTGCTTTTGACCTTTGTGAAAGTTAAAACCGCGTTGTTCGGTGAAATCTGGGTCGAACCAATACCGCAGTAATATCTCAGTGGTCGGTGTTACACTTTGCAGAAACGAACCGTCGTCCCATGCTGCGTTGGTTTTATTCGTCACCTCGGTGGCAAATTCTAGTGGTGGGTATTGCTGTATCTTCTTTGCCATTACTTAACCTCCACAACTACTTGCGATTCCTGGCCAAACACGTCAACCGCTCGCACCGCTATCTTCCTTGGTTTTTTGCCTTCTAGTGGGATATTCGCCACATATATGACATGTAGGGGGTCATCGTCGTTTTCTACATTCCCGCGATAGTCTTGCCAAACGCTACGGAACATTTGCCCGTCATAATCAGCATCTACGCTCCAATATTCCACCAATGACAGAGGGTCTTTGTCTATAACTTTTTGTAATTTTTCTCGATTTTTGACGTCAAGTGGTAGATTATCAGCGTTTAATAGTACATAATTTTTTAATTTCACGGTCAAAGTGTCGCCATCGATTGTTGGTTCATCAATCGTTAGGTATTGGAGTGACGAGAACCGCACCGGCGTGTGCACAGTACCGTCTGGGTCAACCGAGACTTGGTCGTTAATTTTTTTGAAACCAGATTTGCTTTTTAGCTGGTCGAGCAGGTCGGGCGGAATAATCTGCACATCTAGGTTCGGGTCGCCGATTTGAGCCAGCAACTGCCCAATATTGTAATCAAAGTTCCATCCCAACAATGTAATCTTCTTCCAGCCACCACCCAGGAACTCCTCGCGATTGTTTAGGGCGTTTTGCACAGTGTTGTAGTTAACGATTTGACTGGGGCTCGCTACCATCACTAAATGTTTGGTACGTGGTATGACACCCAGGTTCCGACCAGGGTTTTCCTCTACGCTAAACAGGTTTGCTCCAAAAAGCCTGAGCACCACTTGATTTAGGTCACCAACACGATATCGACTACCAAAACTTTGGCTCATTTGCTCGCGCTGGTAGTCGCCGATGCTTTGAAACAGGAATTCATCAGCGTCATTATCAATCATTCGTTTTCGCATTATCATGGTGGCTGGTTTGCCAATATCGCTAGCGATCCATTTTCGCCCCATTTTTTCGGCCACCGCTGCTGTGGTGCCACTGCCAACAAAAAAATCAGCTACGATTGAGCCTTCGTCAGAACTAGCTTTAATAATTCGTTCTAATAACTTCTCTGGTTTTTGGGTAGCATAACTAACACGCTCTTTACCTACTGGTGAGATAATAGGAATACTCCATACATCGCCAACTGGTATTTCGGCAGACAGCTCGCGTTTAACCGGTTTACCATCCTCATCGCGCAAAACGACTGTTTTTCCAGCCGCGTCCTTTGCCGAAACATATTGTGATGCATTGGGGTTATCATTCGGCGTCATTGGTTGGTCAAAAATGTAGCCACTAGATTTCGCATACCAGAAGATTGTATCATGTAGTCGCGGGAGAGCTCTGGTTGACATTGACCAACGCTTATACTCCCAGACTATCTCATTTACCAAATTTTCTTTCCCAAAAATTTCATCTAATAAAATCTTTACATAATGCCCAATATGCCAATCAATATGCACATAAATACTTCCGCGTTCACTGAGTAGTTCTTTCATTAATGCCAATCGCGGATACATATACCGCAGATATGCCAGTGTGCCCTTGACATCTTCGCCGCCCACTACCCCGCTCCAGGTATCGGCATAGGCAAATTGTTCCAACACCGTCGGCTTACTGTCTATTTCGGCACCGGGCAGCTCTACTTTTGTGCGATAATCAGCCTTGCTGTCAAATGGTGGGTCAATGTAAATTAAATCAATTTTGCCACGCATACTGGGCAAACCCGTTTCTGGATCGCCAGCCAACAATGCTTGCATTGCTAGCAAATTGTCTCCGTAAATTAGCCGGTTTTTCCAGTCGTCGTCTGTCTTGCTTGACTCTTCATCTGCTAACAACGCCTGGGCACGGTCTTTATTTGGGATGACTAGTTCGTTTGTTTGTAGGCTGACTCTTGCCGAGTTGGACAGCCCCTCTAAAATCCGATTTGTTTCTCGCCGCCCTTCGCTAACAACTTTGGGTAATAGTTCAATAATGTTTGACATCGACACCTCTCTTTACTTTATTTTATTTTACCACGATTCAGAAGGAGTTGATATAAGAACTACTTGCTGCAATCATATACGGATTTGGTTATTACAAGAATAAAGAAAGGGCTCTCGGTTTAAGCAGTTCAGTAAGAGTGAGGAGGCTCAGCGAATTGGGCGTTGTAGAGTTCGGCGTAGAAGCCTTTTTTCGCCAAAAGATCTGCGTGTTTGCCCTGTTCGATGATGTCGCCGTCCTTCATGACTAGAATTAGGTCGGCGTTTTTGATGGTGCTTAAACGATGGGCGATGACAAAACTAGTGCGGCCTTTGGTGAGTTTGTCCATAGCGTTTTGGATTAGGACCTCTGTGCGGGTGTCGACTGATGAAGTCGCTTCGTCTAGGATTAACATGGGGGCGTCGGCAAGCATGGCCCGAGCAATGGTGAGTAACTGCTTTTCGCCGATGGAGACGCTTTCGTTGTCTTCTTCTAGCACCGTTGAGTAGCCGTGTGGTAGGCTTTTGACAAAGTGGTCGACATGGGCGGCTCGCGATACGGTTTTGACCCGAGCGGAATTTGCCTTTGTGTCACCGTACCTGAGGTTGTCGGCGATGGTGCCACTGAACAACCAGGTGTCTTGCAACACCATACCAAACATTTTACGTACGTCGCTACGCTTCATATCGCGGGTGTTGACACCGTCGACTTTGATGAGACCTTTTTGCGGGTCGTAAAAGCGCATCAGCAAGTTCACGATGGTTGTTTTGCCGGCACCAGTGGGGCCGACGATAGCGACCTTTTGACCTGGTTTGACGTGGGTTGAGAAATTTTTGATGACGACCTTGCCCTTTTCATAACCAAAGCGTACGTTGGCAAATTCTACTTCGCCGAGAACTTTTGGCAGATTTCTGGCGTGGGGGTCGTCTGAAGGCTCCTCTTCTTCCTCTAGGAAGTCAAAAACTCGTTCGGTTGCTGCTACAGTTGACTGCAACAAGTTGGCGATTTGACCGATCTGGACGATTGGTTGGTTGAATTGACTCATATACTGAATGAAAGCCTGGATATCGCCAATGGAAAGTCGTCCATTGAGTGCCAGCCAACCACCGGCCACAGCTGCCGCCACGTAACCGAGGTTGGAAATAAAGTGCATAATAGGCATCATCAAGCCGGAGAAGAACTGCGACTTCCAAGATGACTCATACAACTTGCCGTTAACTTCATCAAACTGTCCGCTGGCTTGCTCTTCGGCGCCAAAGGCTTTGACTACGGTGTGGCCAGCGTAGTTTTCTTCAATGTGGCCGTTGAGAGACCCTAGACGGTTCTGTTGGTTCTTGAAATGCTTTTGCGAACGTTTGGTAATAAAAGTCACAAAACCAATACTGAGCGGCAGAACCACCAGAGCGATGAGCGTCAACTGCCACGAAATTGAGAACATCATAATCAAGAACCCGATCAACATAATCACTGCCGACAAAGCCTGGCTAGCTGCTTGGTTTAACGACTGGCTGATGGTATCAACGTCGTTGGTGACCCGGCTCAAAACGTTGCCGTATTGGTTGCGGTCAAAATAACTAATCGGCAGGCGGTTGATTTTGGCCGACAAGTCACGGCGCAGTTTGTAGGCGATTTTTTGGGTGACACCAGCCAGAATCCAGCCCGAAACGTAGCTGGCTATGGCCGAAAGAATATAAAATATTGCTAACATCAAGGCTATTTGGGCTAATATGTCATAACGGAAACTAGGCTCTTGGGAGAGGTCTAGGGTTTCGATGAGCCCGCGCTGAGCCTCAGGGACATGTGAATAGTCGCTAGCGTCTGCATCGTAGTTGATTTCGCTGATACGTTGCATTTGCTCCGGAGTTAGTTGACCTGACACAGCCATTTGTTTGATGGTGTCTGGTAGCTGCGAAAACGTAGTGCTCTCTGGTAGATCGATGTCACCGAAGTTGTCCTGTACGGCGTTGTAGACTTTACTAGAAATGAAATCATCGACAATTTGGTTGGTCATATTGCCTAGAATCTTTGGACTGACGATGGCAAAGACCGTTGAAGCAATAGTTAGGATAATAGTGATAGCAATGGCGACTCTGTGGGGCTTGAGAACGCCCAGGAGTTTTTTCAGTGATTTCTTGAAATGCTTTGGTTTTTCAACCGGTGTTTGCCCTCGTGCACCACCAAAATGGCCACCTTGCTTGTTGGGGGCTTGTTTCTTGTCCATCAGCGTGCCCCTTTGACTGGCTTCATCTCGGCCTTTAACTCGTCGTCGCTTAGTTGTGATTCGGCTATTTCCCT
>Ga0123356_10004068_pt1 | contig 15188 bp, 13 predicted proteins | sample TergutEmb28metaG_2_FD_92546 | JGI IMG/M metagenome (GOLD analysis project Ga0123356, IMG submission 92546) | Embiratermes neotenicus P3 segment gut microbial communities from Petit-Saut dam, French Guiana - Emb289 P3 | ecosystem: Host-associated > Arthropoda: Insects > Digestive system > Gut ... | reverse complement strand
TAGTGTCCGGGGAGTAGGAAGCTGTCAGATGCTCATGCTCAACAACTGCACGCATAAGAGTATGTACAGTCAAGTTAAATACCTCTGTATCGATTGCGGGATAAAGACCTGAGCCTTTTACTACGGTTATTTTGCCATTGCTGTGATCCACGCTGCTTTCGAACAGGGTCTCGTTGAATTGCTCTGCATACACGGCAGCGAGCTCGTGAATGATGCTGTCATCAAAGACCGGGTTACTCAAGTCATATAGATCGGTTCTGTTAAATAATGCTCTCAGGTAAGTTATCTCATTATTAAAGAATGTATCTTCCCTGCCGAACCTGAAGGCTGCAGCAGCAGCTTCACCGGCATTAAATGAAAGCCCGACTTCACCTCCGGTGACGGAAAACCTGCTGTCATCGGGAAAGATAACAGTTGCGGCTATACCTTCCGCATTAGTCTCATAACCTTCGTAGATAAGTATTTGAGTCGCATCATAAACTGTCAGTCCGGATACTTTGATCCCATCCACCCAAACATTGGGAAAGATAGTATCCAGAGATCTGACATAAAACCCGAGTGAAAGAAACAGAGCGGCAAATCCAAATGCAATGATGAGTACAATGATCACTACTGTTTTTACGTGTGACTTTTTCCTTGGTGCAGGATCATTATATTCTCTTATTTCTTTATTTTCATTGTAATGGTTGTTTGTGGTACTTCGGTCTGTCGGGTTATTGTAGTACGGAGCGTTATTCCGGTTCAATGAATCATTCCGGTCTTGTACGCTTCTTTGATTTTCCGGATAATCCCGGCGCACTTCTGCATTCCGGTTTGAATCAGTGCTCCGCTTATCATTTTTATTGTTTTTGCTGACTAACTTCACCTTTGCTTACTCCCACTGCCGATAAATCAATATATTTTTTTACAAAAACTCATTTCGGCCAATAAGTCTTCGTCCGCCAAATAAACCTGCCGCAACAGGCCTTTTGTCAAACAATGTCATTTGCGCTTCTTCACCTGCGGATTCCGATTGCCACGGCTTGCTGATTTGGGTGCGTTGTCTGGTCTGCGCTTCAAGCAGCTCGCCGATCAATACATTTGAAAGCATGAATCCTTTTGGTGTGAATCTCCAGCGCCCGTCTTTGTACAATGACCACCCGTTTTCCTCATATTTCTTCAGCAGTTCAAGTACAAAGTCCATTTTTAATCTGTATATGTTGTAATATTCTTCTTCAGAAATGCCGTGAGTTGTCCTCAGTCTGATCATCAGGTATTCACCGGCATTTTCAAAGTCAGACATTTCTTCATCGTGCTCAACGATCTTCTGCCCTAATCTAACCTGTTCAATGTACTCATCGACATCTTCTGTGAAACTGTATCTGCATTGCCCTACATAAGAGTGTGCTCCCGGGCCGAAGCCAATGTATTCCTCTCCAAGCCAATACTTCATGTTGTGCTTAGACTCATACCCGCGGCGTGCAAAGTTGGATATTTCATACTGCTTATAACCAAATCTATCAAGAACATCTACAGCATAAAGGTACATATCCGCCTGGATGTCGTCATCAGGCAGGAACGGAGAATCCTTAAACATGTAAAGTTCTGTTCCCTCTTCTATTTTTAGACTGTAGCAAGATATATGCTCAGCTTTGAGACCGGCGACACGTTGGAGGGTCTGTGCCCATGCCTCTCTGTCCTGTGAGGGAAGTCCAAAAATCACATCTATGCTCAGGTTCCCGAACCCGGCTTGTCTTGCATCGTTGAATGTTTCTTCGGCATCTTCGAATGTATGGGTTCTGCCAAGGGTTTTAAGTGTTGTATTGTCTGCACACTGCATGCCTATCGATAGTCTGTTAAAACCGGCACGTCTCAGTTTGACAAGCTCGTCTCTTGTAATACTTCCCGGGTTTACTTCTGCGGTTATTTCTGAATCCAGCAGAACGTGACCGTTGTTTTTTAAGGCATTAAGAATGTTTATGAGTCTGGTTGCACCATAATGACTTGGAGTACCTCCGCCGAAATAAACAGTGTCTATCAGATATCCGTCAAGCTGAGCAGAGTACTCTTCAATATGCTTAATAACAGCAGATTGGTATGCCGGTATCAGTTTATCTCCGCCTTTAAAGGCAGAAAGTGAATAAAAGTTACAGTATGCGCATTTGCTTTTACAAAAAGGAATATGAACATATATCCCGACCTTTTTATCCATCGGTTCTTCCCATTCGATTAAGATATGTCAAGTTCGTATAACATAATATGCCGGCGATTTCCTCAACTTCGTATTGTATCAAATTTCTTGCCTGATTTCAATATTTTTTTCATTTTTGAATATACTACAAAGCTTTTTAGAAAATAAAAATAAATACTTTGATTTTTTGACGTCAAGCGGGTATAATTGTTCCTGCAAAATAAAAATAATGTACGGAGGAAGTTTCATGAGTTTGAAAATAGGAATCACAGGATTTGGCAGAATCGGGAGACTGGTGTTCAGAGCAGCTTTTGAAAGAGGGATCGAGGTTGCGGCAATCAACGATGGTATGGAGCCGAAATATATGGCATACATGCTTAAGTATGACACATTGCACGGAAGGTTTGATCATGATGTCTCTTATACCGACAACAGCCTTATTGTTGACGGTAAATCGATCGTAACTTACTCAAGTTTTGATGCGGATACAATTCCATGGCCAAAATGGGGCGTAGAATATCTAATCGACGCTACCGGTGTTTTTACTAAAAAAGACAAAGCGTCACTCCATCTTAAAGCCGGTGTTAAAAAAGTTGTCATTACATCTCCGACATCAGACATACCCATGTTCGTTATGGGCGTCAATGAGGACAAATATGACAGCTCAATGTCTCTGATATCCAATGCTTCATGCACAACAAACTGTTTGGCACCGATCGCCAAGGTACTCAACGATAAGTGGGGTATCGAATCCGGTCTTATGACTACAGTTCATGCCACAACAGCAACACAAAAAACTGTTGACGGCATTTCGAACAAAGACTGGCGCGGCGGCAGAGCTGCTTCAGGCAATATCATCCCGTCGTCGACAGGCGCAGCAAAAGCTGTCGGAGTAGTCATCCCCGAGCTTAACGGCAAGCTGACCGGTATGTCTATGCGTGTACCGACCCTTAATGTCTCTGTAGTGGATCTGACTGTTAACCTGAAAAAACCTGCAAAGTATGATGATATATGCGCTGAGATGAAGCGTGCATCGGAAAATGAACTTAAAGGGATTCTTGCTTATACAGATGAAGCTGTTGTTTCCTCTGATTTTAACGGCGATCCTCACACCTCAATATTCGACGCAACTGCAGGTATCCAATTAAACGATACGTTTGTTAAAGTACTTGCATGGTACGATAACGAATGGGCTTACTCCAATAAGGTTCTTGACCTCGCGCTGCATGCGTATAACGTAGATAAAGCGTAAAAATGCTAAAAGCGGATAGCGAAAAGTGAGCTTTGCGCTATCCGCCTTTCCTATTGAAGTAATCCAATAATTCCATTTCATCTTCGATTTCCAAATCACGTTCACCTGCCAGTGACTCCAGATGATGCGTAAGCTCATGAGTCAATACATTTCTTAAATGCTTACGCATATTTTTATGTGTGGTTTTACCGTAAACAGCGCATAACGAACCATAGTATATCACTATGTATCTTCCCATCTGATCACGGCGGTATTCGCCTAGTGTATAAAGATCACCATCCGGATCTTTTTTACTCTTTTTTGTTTCTGCAAGTAAGCTCACTCCGCCGTTGAGTTCACGAAAAACCCCTTCAGGAAGCTTTGCGGCAATATCATCCAGCATTTCATTTACTTCTTCGATAGTAAACAACTATACACATCCTTTAAGGAGGAATTTATGAGAAAAACCAAGATAGTTGCAACATTAGGGCCGGCCACCGATGATCCGGACGTACTACGCTCGATGCTGGCATCAGGTCTTGATGTCGCACGCTTTAACTTCTCACACGGTGATTACGAGAGTCATAAGGCACGTATCGACAGTTTTCGGGAAACCTGCGATGAAACCCACTCGACCGTCGCTATGCTGGCAGATACAAAAGGACCCGAAGTCAGGCTTGAAACCTTCGAAGGCGGAAAAGCTGAGCTGGTTACAGGAAAAACGTTCACTCTCACTACTGAATCCATTGTCGGTAACTCTACGCAAGCAAGCGTAACTTACAGCGGGCTTCCCAATGATGTCCACAAAGGAACCCGGATACTTCTTGACGATGGACTCATCGAACTTGTTGTTGAGTCCATATCCGGCACGACTATCACCACAAATATAATAAACGGAGGAAAGATCTCTGACAGAAAAGGCGTCAATGTTCCGGGAGTCAGTCTTGACATACCATTTATAAGCCCCAAAGACCGTTCAGACATACGCTTTTTTATTGAAAACGGCTTTGATTTCATTGCCGCATCCTTCGTCCGCTCTGCGGAAGATGTCAAGGAGATGCGTGATGAAATAAGTCGTATTGACAGCAACAGCAAAATCAAGATCATAGCTAAAATCGAGAATGCGGAAGGTGTCAATAATGCCGATTCGATCCTCTCTGTCAGCGACGGTATTATGGTGGCACGCGGCGACCTCGGTGTTGAAGTAGAGTATGAGGAGCTGCCGATAATACAGAAGGATCTTATCCAACGTTCTGTGCGCCAGGGGAAACCGGTAATAACGGCTACGCAAATGCTCGAATCCATGATCAATAACCCCCGCCCGACACGTGCGGAAACATCTGACGTTGCCAACGCGATTTTTGATGGTACCAGCGCAATTATGCTGTCCGGTGAAACCGCCAGCGGTAAATACCCTGCCCAGGCGCTTGCAGCTATGTCAAAAATAGCGCAGAGAATAGAGCGTGCTATCGACTATCGGCAACAGTTTTTCAGAAGAGGTGATGGTAATACCGAGCTTTCTATAACGAATGCTATTTCGCATGCTACAGTTACTACATCACACGACTTAAACACTGCTGCTATATTAACTGTCTCAATGTCGGGCAATACTGCTCATTATGTCTCTAAGTTCCGGCCTAAATGCCCAATTATCGCATGCACTCCCGATCCGATCGCCAGACGCCAGCTCAAAATTGCATGGGGTGTAATTCCGCTGCTTACCAAACCTGAAACCGATACAACCGCACTTTTTACCCAAGCAGTTGAAACTGCTAAGCAGTCGGGTTATGTCAAAGACGGTGAACTACTCGTCTTAACAGCCGGTGTTCCGGTCGGTCATTCCGGTAATACCAATATGCTGAAGGTACATGTTGTGGGAGAAAAACTTCTTGTTTAGCCAGCCGGATCATACTGATCAAACACAACATGAAAACTCATGCCACCACCCGCACGTTTGGTTGCTTTGACTCTACCACCCAATTCAAGCACTGTATCTTTTACTATCGCCAAACCCAAACCACTACCGCCGGCTTCACTTGAGCGTGCTTTATCGACCCTGTAAAATCTATCAAAGATGTGCGGTATATCCTCTTCGGGAACACCCACTCCCCTGTCGTTTACAGTGAGGATAACCGTATTTTCCACAGTTTCAAGCCTGACGTGCACACTGCCGTCAGGCTGATTGTATTTAATCGCGTTCTCTACAAGATTGAAGATAACATGATGGACAGAGTCCTCTGTCGCACGGATATAGCAACCTTCCGAGAGTTCCGACCCGAGAGTTATACTTTTGTCAGCCGCAAGAGGCCTAAGCATCCTAAGGGTCGCTTCTACAGCTTCCTTCATATCGACCCTTGTCAGCTCATCTCTCATCTGGCTATCAAGCCTTGTGAGGGTCATCAGCTTCCCTGTCGTTCTCTCAAGTCTGTCTGCTTCTATTCCTATATCTTCGATAAACTCCAGTACTGTCTCCCTTTCGATATCCTTATTTTGCAGGATACTATCCGTAAGCAGTCTGATAGATGCAAGCGGAGTCTTCAGCTCGTGTGAAGCGTCGGCAACGAATCTTCGTCTGACTTCATCTGTCTCTCTGAGTTTGCCGGTAAGACTGTTAAATTCATCACCCAGCTGCGCAAGCTCATCGCTGCCTCTCATAGCAATCAAGTAACCATACTCACCTTCACGAACAGATTCTATTGCACTCATAATATTACTGACACGGCGCATAACCGACCAGATTATCAGCGTTACGGTAACAACAGAAAAGACACCGACAAGAACAGAAATGTTCCTGATCGTGTCCTGCATTTCCAAGAGCATCGACCCTTGATTTGTATCTTCATCATGGACATAAACAGCACCTATCGCTGAACCTTGACTCATGATAGGCGTAAATGCGGTACTGTTGAATGCTCCATCGGCAAACCGTGAGTAAAATACATCCCATCCTGTAAGTGCTTTTTCAATGTAATGTACCGGATATCCCTGTTGCAATGATTTTCCTGCGGGATCATATATCGCCGATCCATCTGCATCCGTGATTACAACACGCATTCCGCCTGCTACTTCCAATTGAGAAACAACAGCAACAACTCTCTCTTCATCATCAATAGAAAGTGCATCGAAGGTTTCTTCCATACGTGTGGCAATCAGTGCAGCCTGGTTTTGCACCAGTGGCTTCTTAAATGAAAAAATCATGTCGCGCGACGCGATCAAAAAATATGTATTTATAAGAAGAAGCACAATGGCAACGACTGCGAAATACGTCAGGGCGAATTTCGTACGTATGCTGCTGAAAAACCTTAACTTTCTTACTGAGGGCTTCAGTATCAAGCTATCCCCTGATATAGTACCCGACCCCCCATTTTGTCATAATGTATTCCGGCTCCGCCGGGTTTTCCTCGAGTTTTTCACGCAAACGGCGTATGTGAACATCAACAGTCCTGATATCGCCTTGGTATTCGTAGCCCCATACAATATTCAACAGTGTTTCTCTACTGTATACACGACCCGGATTCTTTGAAAGAAGCTCAAAAACGTCGAATTCCTTCACTGTAAGCTCAACATGCTCATCGTTTTTCATCGCGATGCGTTTATCTACATCAATAGTAATGTGCCCCACGGTCAAAACGGAACCGGTGACATTACTGACAAGTGCACTACGTCTCAGAAGAGCGCGGATCCTTGCTTTAAGTTCAAGGATATTAAAGGGTTTGGTAATGTAATCATCCGCTCCATATTCAAATCCTATAATCTTGTCCATATCCTCACTACGTGCAGTCAGCATTATGATTGGAATGGTGGAGAACTCGCGGATGCGCATGCAGGCTTCCAGACCGTCGAGTTCCGGCATCATAACATCAAGAATTATCAGGTCATAATTACCGCTGCGTGCAAGCTCGACCGCCTCAAGACCGTCATACCCGGCATCGACCTGATAACCTTCATTTTCCAGATTGAATTTTATTCCCTTGACCAGCAGTTTTTCGTCATCAACGACTAAAATATTCATATACTTTGTTATCTCCTGTTTATTTCCGGTTATGCAGTGTATCAGCCAACTGTTATTTTGTCTTGTATAGCTTCGTATCTCTTTTCTCCGATACCTGAAACATTTCTTATATCTTCGATTCTCGAGTAATCGCCGTTTTGTCTTCTGTAATCAACTATTCGGGAAGCAAGTACAGCACCTATACCCGGGAGGTCTGTCAGTTCCGATTGTGTAGCAATGTTTATGTTGATTTTTCCGTCGCCCGCTCTTGGTTCACCTGCTGTTTCAAGAGGCCGGCTGACTTCGGGAACCGTTTGTGGTGATTGCGTGCTTACCGGTTCAGGAGTTGCGGTGATTTCCTGCATTTCGCGGTTATCCTGCAAAGAGACTTCCGGTGAGATGGTTATACCTGCCCCGTACGATTCTTCATTCGATGCTGCCACCGCTACGATATTTACAGCACTCCAACTTCTTCCGGTAAAAAACCCGCCCATAAAAAATGCAAATGCCAGTGTTACTCCCAGAATAATAAATTCAAGACGTCTTAATCTCATTTTCTTGCCCCCCTAAATTTCAAAACTTGTAAAAGCCTGAATTGGGGGCAGTAAAGGTTGTAACCTTTCTACAATTAGCCTTTTTCCCCTATAATTGTATCATATCCGGACTAAAATTACTATAATAAAAAACCACTATTTACATAATGGTTTTTTATGTTATAATGTTTTTTGCGCGTTTCATTATTTACTCATGCTACGGAGAACAACTATGGTAAAAAAAATCGCAGTTCTTTTAGTTCTTGTTTTTGTATTGCAGGCTTTTTCTTCTTTATCTGCTGCCGCCAGGGTTCCATTTCGCGAACTCGCGGCAAAGTCGGCTATTCTTGCCGAAAAGGAAACCGGCACCATTTTATTCAGCAACAATATGTATATGCGCCACCCCGCTGACGGTCTTGCAAAGATCATGACACTACTTTTGGCAGCTTATGCTGTTGAAAACGATGAAATCAGCGATAATGAACTGATCACAATGACAGAGTCTGCATGGCATGATATTGAAGAAGAAAGTTCCGAAATGGAAATTCTTCCCGGTGAAGAAATGACATTCATCGATCTCATGTACAGTGCTTATCTAGGTGACTCCGAAGAAGCATGTAACATGCTTGCGCTGCGTATAGGCGGAAGCATAGAAACATTTGTATCAATGATGAACGAAAAAGCTGCCGAGCTCGGATGTGACAGCACGCGATTTACTAACGTACACGGACGATATAATGAGTCACAATACACAACAGCGCATGACCAGTTCGTTCTATTTGGCGAAGCAATGAAAAGTGCGCTTTTTGCAGAGGTATCGGGCACATACAGACATATAACAGAGAGCACCAATGAGTCAGAACCGCGTACAATAACCAACTCCAATGCTCTTCTTAATCCAAGCAGCAGATACTATTACAGAAACAGTATATCCGGCAGAGAGAGCGCAACCTACGAGGGTGGTTATTCGCTCATCGCTTTAGCGGAAGATGACGGATTGTCGCTCATTTCTGTTGTGCTTGGCTCAGATGTTATTATCTTTGACGATGAATCTACCGATATACGGAGTTTTTCAGAGACTATAAGGCTTTTCCAATGGGGATATTCGCAATTTGCGTGGCGCGACATACTCAAGACTACCGACCTTCTTGCAAGAGTACCGGTCATGCATGGTTCAGGTGCAGATTTTGTAAATGCCCGCCCGAATGAGGCGCTAACACTCTTGTTAGACAATTCGGTGACTCTCGAATCCTTTACTAAAACCATAACCATTTTTTCCGATGAGGACGATGACCCGCTGATAGCCCCTGTCAGTGCAGGTGATATTCTGGGTGAGGTCGTCATAACGCGTGACGGGACTGAATATGCCAAGATAGCACTTGTTGCAAATACTGACATAAGTCTGAACGGCTTTGAATTTATAAGAAGACAAGTGATCAATATGTTGTCAACGGATGCTGCGCGTAATGTGATCATTGTTCTTGCTGTGCTTCTTTTCCTGTATATTGCTCTTGTAGTAAGATACAATATTGTACGGGCAAACCGCCTTCGCAGGATCAAAAACGCAAAAAGTGATATAGTACGCGAACGCCACCAAAACTTCCGCGATTAAGTAACTGCATATATTAACAGGCAGTGGTGTTAAGAGCCGATAACTATCGGGGATTGCCGCCATTCCCTGCCTCCAAAACGCTCTTCTTTTTTGGGATAACCCAGCACATATAAATCAGTTGCTGCCGATTCAAGATCAAACAGTCTGATTGCGCAATCGCACAACTTATGAACGGATGCCGGTTTTGTTAAAATCGGCAATTTCGTTTTTTTTCGGGCTTCCCTCAAAAGCTTCTTACCGGTATCATTCATTGCAAGTACTCTGATATACGGCGGCTTCGTGCCGGAATCCTCTGTTTTTATACCCAATGCGGCACACATTAGTATACGTCTCAGTCTTGACATCGGGTATCGTTTTGTTTTTATTTTTGTCAGTATGGATAAAACGGATGATTCATGTGCCGCATATCGTTTAAAGCGGGATTCAAGTCCCTCCGATATACCCGGTATCCCGGAATAATCCTTTATAGCCCGTAAGCGGGATAATATCCCCGTTTCAACTCCCTTGATAGAAACCGGACCGCGACCGGATACTATTTCTTCCAGACTCACTGCAGCTGTGGGTCCCGGCATAAGCTGAAAAGGCATATCACCATGCACAAGCGCCCTACGCAGCAATGAGGCTGAATAACCCGTGTCACTGTCATGTTCACCACCTGTACGCCTTACTGTCATCGGATGCATAGATGAGTTATATTTTTTTATTGCTTTGATGTACTCAATGCCCAACACGTTATTTGGCGATCTAAATACAATAGATGATGCACCCATAAGAGCATCGGCAGCTTTTTGCTGCGCTGTTGCGTAAGATACTCCCCTGCCAAGCCATTCCCTGGTTAGTATCTGTGCTTTTTCGGACACTATAGTATTTGCCGCTTCATGTAGTATCTTAGCATCTCCTGACTCACTTCCGAATGATAAATACTCACATAATCCAAGTTTATCCAGTATATAAACGCCTGCACTTGCAAACCCTTCTGCCGACAGCAGAGTATAAGTCACCGGCAGTTCAATCACCAGATCCGCTCCACCGAGTATCGCCATTTTTGCTCTGGCATGTTTATTAAAAATGGCAAAATCACCTCTTTGTACAAAATTGCCGCTCATTACACACACAACAGCTGTATCATCACCCAGCGCCTGCCGTGTCTTATCTATATGACCGGCGTGGCCCAAGTGGAATGGATTATATTCACAAATAATTCCGACAGTTTTCATTTTGTTCCTCTTGAATAAAAAATCGTTCTGTAATATACTATTCTAAAATATAAATATAATCAAGGGGTACATATCAATGAACGTTTTAGTAATCAACGCCGGCAGTTCGTCTCTTAAATATCAGCTATTTGATATGAAAACAGAAAAGATCCTTGCCAAGGGCATGTGCGACAGGATAGGAATCGATGGTCATTTGAAACATTCTCCTGTTTCTAATGATAAACCGGTATTTGACAAAGATATGCCGCTTCCCACACATGCTGAAGCAATAAGTGCTGTTATCGAAAAACTGACTTCCGATGATTACGGTGTTATTGGCAATCTGTCAGAGATAAATGCCGTGGGGCACAGGGTCGTACACGGGGGCCGCAAATACTTCGGCAGCGCTCTTATAGATAAAGGAGTCCTTGACGCTCTCGAAGACTGTATACGTCTTGCCCCATTACACATCCCTGCAAATCTTATGGGTATAAACGCCTGCCGTGAATCAATGCCGACTGTCCCGCAGGTTGCGGTTTTTGATACTGCATTTCACCACACAATTCCTGAAAGTGCGTATATTTACCCCATTCCGTATAAGTATTACGAAGAAAACGACATTCGGCGCTACGGTTTTCACGGCACATCGCACAGATATGTTTCCGCAATAGCTCTTGAGCATATCGATGCCAAATCCGGTTCATCAAAGCTTATCACATGCCATCTTGGCAACGGTTCGTCACTTGCTGCAATAAAAGACGGTAAATCCATAGACACCACTATGGGTGTGACCCCACTTGAGGGGATCCCTATGGGAACCCGCTCCGGCAGTGTCGATCCGTCACTTATTGATATTATTTCATCTATTGAGAATACGTCAATTAAGGATACGATGGATATCCTAAATAAAAAATCAGGTGTCCTCGGAATTTATGGAAAATCATCCGATTTCCGTGATATCGAAGCGGCAGCGGGAGTTGACAATGATACCGGTGAGCTTATCGAGGGTTCGGTTATTGATAAGCGTGCCACTCTGGCTCTCGATGTTTTTAGTTATCAGGTCGCTAAGTTTATCGGCTCATACATAGTCGCACTTGGAGGGCTCGATGCTCTGATTTTCACAGCCGGTATAGGAGAGAACTCTCCTCACGTACGTAAAGCTGTATGTGAGCGCCTTAATGGTATCGGCATAAATATAGATAGCAAGAAAAACGCCGCCAGAGCCAGTGAACTTCTTGATATCACCGGCAGCGGCTCAAAAGCCAAGGTCTTTGTTATCCCCACAAATGAAGAACTTGTAATCGCCAGAGACACTATAGAGAAAATAAAGTAACAACTATGACGCTACTTGAAAAGTCACTCAAAGTCCTCGAACTTCCCGATATCCTTGAAATGCTGGCGGCAGAGTCTGTCAGCACAACAGCAAAGGACGCAGCATTAAAGCTGCGTCCGTATACTGATATACATGCCGTGCAGTTACATCAGGACGAGACAACAGCTGCCAGAAATATGATGATCCTCAAACAAAGCCCGCCTTTTTCAGGTGTTAAGGATGTCTGCGGCTCTATTAGACGCGCAAATATGGGCGGAACACTAAATATCAGAGAACTACTTGATGTTGCTGAACTCTTACGTGCCTCAGCAGCATCTATCGCTTATTCCTCTAATGACAAAGAAACTGAAAATACTGCAATAGATTATTTGTTTAACTCTCTATATTCAAACAAACATCTCGAGAGTAAAATTTCCTCTGCGATCCTATCTGAAGAAGAGATATCTGATAATGCAAGCCGCGAGCTTGCCGACATACGCCGTTTTATACGTCTTGCCGGCGAAAAAATACGCCAGACTCTGAACAAAATCATTACATCTCCGACTTATTCAAAAGCTCTTCAGGAACCAATAATTACGATGAGAAACGACAGATACGTTGTTCCTGTAAAAGCTGAGCATAAAGCAAGTCTACCGGGTCTTGTACACGACGTATCTTCTTCGGGTGCGACGCAATTTATTGAGCCGATGACAGTTGTTAACATCAATAACGAACTACGCGAGCTTGCAGGGCGGGAAAAACAGGAAATCGACCGGATCCTGATGGAGCTTTCGGCAGATGTATCTCAGTATGGCGATGGTATAATCAATGATTTTGAGATACTTGCCAAGCTGGACTTTATATTTGCCAAAGCAAAGCTCTCATATAAGCTAAATGCCACAGAACCCGAGATATCCGATGATATGTCAGTTAAACTAAACACAGCCCGCCATCCGCTTCTCCCTGCCAATCTCGTTGTGCCTGTCGATATCAGACTCGGAGGTGAGTTCGATACACTTGTTATAACAGGCCCGAACACAGGCGGAAAAACCGTGACATTAAAAACACTCGGTTTGCTTTGTTTAATGGCACAGTGCGGTCTTCACATTCCTGTAAGTGACGGAAGCATTGTACCTGTTTTCAGTTCCATTCTTGCTGATATCGGTGACGAGCAATCTATCGAACAATCACTTTCAACATTCTCATCGCACATGACAAACATTGTAGCTATACTGGATAGCACTGAATATGATTCTCTGTTGTTGTTTGACGAACTTGGCGCCGGAACAGATCCGGTCGAAGGCGCTGCGCTTGCAATATCTATTATCGAGCATGCAAGGAAAAAAGGTTCTCTTATTGCCGCTACAACTCACTATGCAGAGCTAAAAAGCTATGCTGTTACATCTAACGGTGTTGTTAATGCATCGTGTGAGTTCGACGTGGAAACACTCAAACCAACATTTAAACTAATAATCGGAGTTCCCGGTAAGTCAAACGCTTTTGCTATATCAAAACGACTGGGCCTTCCCGATGAGGTGATCGAATACGCAAGAGAGCGCGTCAGCACCGAAAGCGTTGCTTTTGAGGATGCGCTAACCGATTTGGAGGAAACTCGACTGTCTTTGGAAAGCCAGCGGGACGAAGCAAAAAAACTCCTCCGGGAAGCTGATGCTGACAGACATCGTGCGAAAGAGCTAAAAAGACATCTTGATAATGAGCGGGATAAAGCCGCCAATACAGCTAAGCGTGAAGCTGCCCGCATACTGGACGATGCAAGAAAAACAGCAGAAGCCGTCATGGAAGAGCTTCAGAAAATACGAAAGAAAGCAACAAGCGACTCCAATTTGCAGGAGCTTAATGAAGCTAAAGCAGATATGTTCCGAAAGATAAATGAAGCGGAAGATTCTCTGGGCGGGGTCGTCGAAGAGACAGAATACACTCCGCCCACCAGAGAAATAATACCGGGAGACAAAGTCAGGCTGCGAAGCCTTGGAACACTCGCCGATGTCATCGATATAAGCCCCGATGGTGTTTTATCACTTCAGGCCGGTGTGATCAAGGTTACAGCACGGTATGATGAAGTGACCCTTGTAGAGGGAGAAATGCAGCCCGAAATAAAGAAGCATATCCGTGAGTCTGAAGCGAAGCTTCGTGAGCTGACGGTAAAGCCGGAGGTGGATCTTCGCGGCATGAACACAGATGAGGCTATTCCGATTCTTGAACGTTTTATAGATAATGCACGAAGTGCAAAACTGAACACAGTTACAATTATTCATGGTAAAGGCACCGGAAAACTTCGTCAGGCAGTTCATAACAATTTAAGGCGCGAACAACGCAGTATCAAGTCTTTCCGTCTTGGTCTATATGGTGAAGGCGAGGATGGCGTAACTATCGTAGAGTTGTAGTTTTCAACAAAAAGTCTCATAAAATAAAAACAATCTTGACGCCAAGGAAAGTATTTGATAGAGTAAGGGTAACATAGTTGAGGAGGAACTTAACAGATGTACGAAAAGAAGGCTACTATTATGAAACAGGTCGGTCTTCATGCAAGACCCGCCACATTTCTCATCCAAAAAGCCAATGAATACAGAAGCAGTATTTGGATCGAAAAAGACGAGCGAAGGGTCAATGCCAAGAGTCTATTAGGTGTTCTTTCACTTGGTGTTGCACAGGGTGCTACCATCAGCATAATCGCTGACGGTCCGGACGAGGTCACAGCGGTTGATACTCTTTGCGAGCTTATTAACTCTGATTTTGAGGAATAATCAGGTAACCACATAATTAAACGGGACAGGTCTGATCAATCAGGCCTGTCCCTCACTTTTTAGTTGGATTTAGCAGGTGTGCTATTTCCCGCTACTGTGTTGTTTCCTCATAAACCGAAACACATTTACGATCACGTCCATAAGGCTCGTACTTAACTCTACCGTTTTTTAGTGCAAAGAGTGTGTCGTCACTACCTTTGCTGACATTGATTCCGGGGTGTATTTTTGTACCTCGTTGTCTAACAAGTATATTACCGGCCAAAACATACTGTCCGTCTGCTCTTTTTGGTCCGAGCCGCTTGGATTTGCTGTCGCGTCCGTTTTTAGTTGAACCTACTCCTTTTTTATGTGCCATGTCTTCTCACTGCTCCTCACTCT
>Ga0123356_10004067_pt1 | contig 15190 bp, 15 predicted proteins | sample TergutEmb28metaG_2_FD_92546 | JGI IMG/M metagenome (GOLD analysis project Ga0123356, IMG submission 92546) | Embiratermes neotenicus P3 segment gut microbial communities from Petit-Saut dam, French Guiana - Emb289 P3 | ecosystem: Host-associated > Arthropoda: Insects > Digestive system > Gut ... | reverse complement strand
GGACCAAGTCAATATGACTCAGTCAACGAATTGGCGCTCGGGCCCATCCTCCCTTTAGCGCACAGTCCAGAGCCACGCGGAACGCAGAACCAGCGCGTCTACCATAAAGTTTCTCAGCGCCGACATCCGCATTACCATGGAAATGCGCCGTCAGCGGGGCGCTGGCGCGCGCCAGGTTACATCCCTCAAGCCAAGGTTTCGCCGCGCGGCTCTACCAGCGAGCCGGGCACACGCGGTTGCCGAATTGGTCGAAACCCATCGGCGGCAGTGGTGGCGCGGACGCGCCATGGCGTTTCCGCCTGGCCCCGGCGGAGCGTGGTTGCTCGACCGTCTTGACCGACGACCTAGTGGGTCCCTGGATCGTCGCCACTGAGACGCAGTAGGCCGAAGGCGATGAGGGCCTATGGTTACTGCGTCTGGGGTGGAGCGGCCGGCGCCGCTTGCTGGCGAGTAGGATGATGAGGCGGACGGTGGCGACGCAGAGGATGATGGGGCGGCAGGTGGCGCAGGGGATGATGGGGCGGCAGGGCCGCTGGGGCCGTGGAAGTCACAGGCGCGGTTTCCTGCGCAACGGCGCAACCTGCAAAGCTTACAGTCAATGCGGCCACGACGACAAGGGTCTTGATCATTGGGAGATATCCCTATCCTGGAAGGTCTGACGTGGCCTTCCAGGACAAAGTGCGACGCTCCGTCTGAACTCCCGATGAACCGAGGCCACCGTCCACGGGGACGCGGTGAACCGCCTCTGCCGCGGCGATCCGTGAGAGGCGATCGGTGAAGTCGGTTCCGCGGCCGCTCCCGACCTTGACTCGCTCGCTGTCCTTCTAGGCGAGGTACGGCGGCCAAGACCATGCCTTTTGTCGTGCGCGTCGCATGGATCAGCGCCAGCCTCACGTGCGCCGAGGATGAGGCTCGCGGTCGAAAGGATACCGTCGTTGGCGCCGAGCACCGCGGCTCTTAGCCAGCCCGCGCGATTGACGTAGTGAGCATACGCCTCCGGCATCGCCTCGCTCCGTGAGAAAACGTCCCGCCGTCTATCACCGTGCCATGACAGGAGGGCGGAGCAGGCGCGCGCCCTCCCTCGGCCCGGCCATTGAACCAGTAGCATTGGGCGGGCTTGCGCCGTGCGCTCTAGCGCTCGCGTTCCCCCCAAAGCGCCGACCTGCCTTGCGCGGCGACATCGTCATTCGTGAAGCCCTGTACGCTCGTCGCGCTCGACTGCGAAGGCCAGCGTCGATGGACGAGCATGCTGAAGCAACTGGCCGACAGGGCTAGAAGTGCATCGAGCGCCTGTCGGCATCCTCTTTGTGCCACGCGGCTTCGAGCGCGCGCGCGGCGGTCTCAAGCATGAGCGGCGTCGCGTCCGTGCGCAACGCCGCGACATTGATCGTCAGCGTAAGCTCGTGGGCGACGAATGGCTGACCATCGCGCTCGCGCGCAATACGCGCGTTGAGATCGGCCAGAAGACCCCGGCGAAGGCGCGCCATATAGGCGTCGAATTTCTCTTCGTCGATCATGGACGATCCGGTTAGTGAAGCCATGAACCTTCCTCCGTTCCGCCTCAATGCTGTTCTCGATCGGGCGCACGCACAATCTCGCTCCGGAGGAGCGCAGGTCGGCGCGGGTTTGCCTTCGGCGGCGTTTGCCGAACGCGGCCCCGAGGAAACGCCCGGTTTCGCTATCCACCTACACTTAGAACCGCGAACAGAAGCGACATCACGATCACAATCGCCCCAGTGAAAAGGACGAGTCGGTCCGCAAACAAACGGCGCAATGGAGGCCTCCCAAGCTAAACAAAGCTATAGCGCTCGGAATGATACTTCGACATCGGGACATTCAGTTCCCCGAGCGCCCTTTCGATCGCGTCCATCATCACGTCCGGCCCGCAGATGAAGTACTCATGGTCGGCGTACGGCGGCGGCAGATGACGTTTGAACACCTCAGCGTTGATGTGGCCATGCTCGCCCGTCCAGCCGACGGGCGGATCCGTGAGCACGTGAATCGTCGTCAGGTTGAGCCGCGTTTCCAGCTCGTCGAGTTCCTCCCGGAAGGTGATCGACTCCCAGTCTTTGCTGCCGTAAAGCAGGATCACGGGTCGCTTATCGCCCCGGTCGGCGAGCGTGCGGATCATGCTCATCATCGGCGTGACGCCGATGCCGCCGGCGATCAAGACGTGCATATCCGCCGGGTTGCCCATCGTAAACGCGCCGTATGGCCCATCAAGATAGGCGCGCCGTCCGACTTGAACCGCGGGAATCGCGCTTGTGAAGTCGCCGAGGTTCTTGATCGTCATCTCGACGCGTCCGTCGGCGACCGCGGCGCTGGATGAGAAGGAGAACGGATGCCCGGTAATCTTGAACGGACCCCCCCACAACATCAGCCAGCCGAACTGACCGGGCCTGAATCGAAAGCCGGGATGGCCATCGGGCAGCATCACTAACGTCGAAGTGTCGCCGCGTTCCCTGCGCACTTCCGAAACGCGATATGGCCGGCGGATCATGAAGAGCGGCTTGACGATGCGCACGTAGAGCAGCAACGCGATCCAGAAGATCGTCAGCCCGATCCACAGCGCGCGCTTCCAGGGGTCAGTCAGGTAGAAGCCGGATTCCACCATGTGGGCTAGTCCTGCGGAGACGGCCACGACCGCCAGCACGATATGCGAGATGTGCCATATCTCGTATTTGATGTTTAATCTCGCGCGCCAGAGCGCCGTGACTACCAGCGCGATCACGGAGAAAATCGAAAGAAGAGCGAAATAGGCGCTCAACGGCGCCCCGACGAAATTCGCCGGCGCAAACAGTTCCGGCTGCACAGCGGATAGGATGAGCGGGTGCAGTACGACCAGACCGAGCGCGATCAGCGAGATTTGGCGGTGAAAATAATAGATGACGTCCTCGCCCCAGGGCTCGGTCACATACCGGAAGCGGGCGGTAAGGCCGAACTGCAGGCCCATCATCGCCAAGCCTGAATAGCCGAACGCAACAGAGAGCTCCGTCCAGAGATCGCGCGCCGGGGGATGCGAACCAATGAGAAGCGCGAACAGCGGGGCGAGGATGAAAAAGAGGTAAACGGCGATCCAGACGGCGCCACGAACGATATAAAGAAGCTGCACGGCTGATCCCCTCCGCGATCATCGCCTCGCAATGATCTCGCGCCAAACGCTAAAAAATCCGCCGGCGGCCGCTGCATTCGTCAGGTCGATACAAAGGGCCGCTAGGCGAACGAATAGCCTCAAACGGCGCTTTATTCAAAACCAACGGTCAGGCGCCGCCTGCCTGCATCGCGCTGCGCAGCGCGACGCATGTGCGGCCACGAGGCGTTGTGATCCAAATGCTTCCTCCTCGGGAATGGCGCGCTTACGCCTCTAGGTGTGCTGAAGGTTTTTGGTTACAACATAGCCCGGAGATGGGCACGGCCGGACGGACGCACCCGCTCGTGGCCGTCAAGACTTCGTTTGTGGATTAGAGAGAATAACAAAAACCGAGAGGAAGGCTTGAATGCGCAACGATGTCGCCATCGCCTATTGCGGTCCTGCGGCGACGCCCGTCGACCTCATCTCACGCTGGAATCTCGATCCTCTGCTTATAGCAGCCCTCCTCGGCTTGGCCGTCGTGATCGCCCGAGGACGCGCAGCGGATGCACGCGCTGCCTGGGGCGCCGTGACGCTGATGGCGGTGATCTTTGTGTCGCCGCTCTGCGCGCTGTCCTCCGCCCTTTTCTCCGCGCGCGTGCTCCATCATGTGCTCCTGATTGCTGGGGTCGCGCCGCTTCTCGCGCTCGCTTTTCCGATGCGCCGCTTTCCGCTGCACCCGCTTGCTGGGCTCGTCTGCCTTCACATGATTATCCTGTGGGTCTGGCATATGCCTGGACCTTATGCGTGGGGGCTCGCCACTGTCCCAGCCTATTGGTTGATGCAGGCCTCGCTCCTCGGCAGCGCGTGGCTTCTGTGGCGCACAATTTTTGCGTCGGCGGCGCAACCGAGCGCGGCGCTGCTTGCGCTCGTCGCGACGGTTGGACAGATGGGGCTCCTAGCCGCCGTAATTGTCTTCGCGCCGCGCCCACTCTACGCGGCGCATTTCGCCAGCACGGCTGCTTGGGGAATGAGCCCGCTGGCGGACCAACAATTGGCCGGCCTCCTGATGTGGGCGCCGGCGTCGCTGCCTTATCTTGGGGTAGGGCTCTGCTTGGTCTGGTCGAGTTTGCGGCCAATCGAGCAAACCGCGTGACAACGCTGCTCAAATTCATCCATCTCGCGATGATTGCCGTCTGGTCGGCGGGATTGATTGTTCTGCCTCTTCTGTTTTGGCAACGTCGAAGCGTCGAGACGGAACGCGAGCTTGATCAGCTTCACCGGCTAAGCCGATTCGTCTACGTGGAGATAACGTCCCCGGCCGCCTTCCTCGCCATCGGCAGCGGAACTGCGCTCATCTTCCTGCAGGCCACGTTTCTGGAGTGGTTCTCGTTGAAGATGGCGCTTGTGGGTCTCCTTGTTATGCTTCACGTCTTTGCGGGATTGACGTTGGCGCATCTGTTCGAGCCTGAGGGGCATTTCGGTCGGTTCTCCTACCTTGCGCTCACGGTCGCCTATATCGTCCTGATCACCGCAATTATCTGGGTCGTGCTGGCCAAACCTCACATCGATTCGAGCCAATTCGCCACCGAGCTGTTCGCGCCCGGCGGGCTGCGTCAGTTCTGGGGCGAAACCAGAATGCCGATGCCGTGATCGAATACGAGCTTTCCCCCGTGCCAGCCCGCGAAGCCCGCCATCGCCGCGGCAATAGCTGAGAGCGCGAGGCCATGCGGCAAGATGGATTCCGGATAGAACAGGCGCAGTCCCCAGTTCGCTCCTGTCATAGCGACGAGCGTCATCGCAGCCACGGCATGGGACCAGCTCGCTTCGCGCAGCCGGATTCCGGGGACAAGCAAGAGCTCCGCGGTCCCAACGACGCTCGCAGCGACGCCGGTGAAGAACGTGAAGCCCGCCGCCCACAAGCCAACCCGTACCCAGAAGGGGTCTCCCGACCACCAGTAAAACAAGTCGACGCCAAGCGTGGCGATCACGAAAGCAATCGGGAAATGCACCATCATGACATGGATCGGATGGCCGACCAGGGCGACCGCGGACCCTCTGTCAAGCCGGAGGAGCTCCAGCATCACCGGACTTTCTCTTGGCGTTATGGAACTGTTCTCGTCCTTGACCATGGCGACGGTTCTCCACGTCCACAACGTAGATCGCGCTGGTATCCCAATATTCTGCGCGCGATGGTCTACCTTGTTTCTCCGACATGTCTTGCTGGCTGCGCCGGACCTCTGTCAACGCTTGATCCGGCAGGGCCCGCCGCGAGGTCGATCGCCACATTGTGGTGGGCGATGCTGATCGGCGCCGCGGCGCTCTTTGTCCTCGTCATGGTCCTGTTCGCCCTGGCGATTTCGCGCCCTGGTTGGGGAGCAGGCACGTCGCCGGCCCGCTGGATCGTGCTTGGAGGTCTTTGCCTGCCGGCCATCGTCTTGACGCCTCTCGTCGCCTACGGGTTGATTACTGGCGAACGGCTCTTGCCGCAGGCCGCCGAGCCGGTGCGGATTGAGGCGGAGGCTCGGCAATGGATCTGGACTTTCCGTTATCCCGGCAATGGCGGAATCGAAACGGAGGGGGTGCTTCACCTTCCTGCAGGCCTCCCGGTCGATGTCGCGGTCACAAGTCTCGACGTCATTCACGCCTTCTGGATTCCACGGCTAGCCGGCAAGATCGACGCCGTGCCGGGACACAGGAACGTCCTGCGCATCCAGGCTGACCTGCCCGGCAGGTATCAGGGCATTTGCAACGAGTTTTGCGGTCTGGGCCACAGCGGGATGCGCTTCGACGTGATCGTCCATCCGGCGGCGGAATTCCCAACCGCCATCGCCGACCCCAATGCAGCCGGGAAGATAACTCATTGAGCGCCTCGACCGAAGAGCACCCGGATGGCGGACCGGCGCCGCTCCTGCACCGTCAACTCGCAGAGATCTGGGGCACGGGGCCTGGCCTGCGGCGTCTTGCGGCCGTCAATCATTCAATTCTCGGCGTACGGTTCATGGCGACGGCTCTTGCTTTCTTCGCCATCGGCGGCGTGCTCGGCATGTTGACCCGTGTGCAGCTTGCGACCCCCAAATCGACGTTCATGGACGTTGAGACCTACAACCAGGTCTTCACCATGCATGGGTCGATGATGCTCTTCCTGTTCGCGGTGCCGATGATGGAGGGCATAGCGGTCTATCTTGCGCCCAAGATGCTGGGCGCCCGGGACTTCGCCTTCCCGCGCCTGACCGCATACGGCTACTGGTGCTACCTGTTCGGGGGCGTGATCCTCACGAGCGCGCTCGTCGCCGGCGTTGCGCCCAATGGCGGTTGGTTCATGTACACGCCTTTGAGTTCGAGCGTCTACACGCCAGGGATCAACGCGGACGTTTGGCTGTTGGGCGTGACCTTTGTCGAGATATCCGCACTCACTTTGGCTGTGGAGATCGTCGTATCAGTCCTCAAGATACGGGCGCCCGGTATGTCGCTCGACCGAATGCCGATCTTCGGTTGGTACATGCTGGTCATGGCGCTCATGATGATCGTAGCGTTTCCGCCGCTAATCCTCGGCTCGATCCTGCTCGAAACCGAGCGGGAGTTTGGCTTGCCGTTCTTTGACCCGACGCGGGGCGGCGACGCGCTGCTCTGGCAGCACCTGTTCTGGCTCTTTGGCCATCCGGACGTTTATATCATCTTCCTGCCCATGGCCGGAATCCTGTCGACGATGATACCGGTCTTTGCTGGCGCTCCGCTGATCGGGTACCGGGCAATCGTCGTCGCCATTGTCAGCCTTGCGTTTGTCAGCTTTGGCATCTGGGTGCACCACATGTTCACCGTGGGAATCCCGCATCTCGCGCTCGCCTTCTTCTCCGCCGGATCGGCGATCGTGGCGGCGCCAACCGCAGTGCAATTATTTGCTTGGCTCGCCACGCTGGCGCACGGTCGACCGCGGTGGAGCGTGCCAATGCTCTACGTCTTTGGCTTCTTTTGCACCTTCGTCATTGGAGGCCTGACAGGCGTGATGCTGGCGATCGTGCCGTTCAACTGGCAAGCGCACGAGACCTACTTCGTCGTCGCCCATTTCCATTACGTAACCGGCGGCGCCGTCGCCTTCCCGTTGTTCGCCGGGTTATACTATTGGTTGCCCCTGCTCAGCGGCCGAAAGGCGGTGTACCAACTAGGGGCGCCGGCGTTTTGGCTGATCTTCATCGGCTTCAATCTGACCTTCTTCCTGATGCACCTGGTCGGCCTGCTCGGCATGCCGAGGCGAATCTACACATACCCGGCGATCGAGAGCTGGGTTTGGCTCAACCTCCTGTCTTCTGTGGGCGGATTCATCATGACGATCGGCTTCGCTCTGGCGGTGATCGATCTTCTGGCCCAGCTCCGCTACGGCCGCCGGGTGTGGAGCGATCCCTGGAAGGCGGGGACGCTCGAATGGGCTATCCCGATCCCGGCCGCCCCTTACGCCTTTCCCTCCCTCCCCCAGATCGACCGCCGAGCCGACCGGATCGACGTGGACGAGCTCGCCCCTTCGCTGGCGCGCGGGGAGGGCTATCTAGGCTTTGCGCGCAACGGCTGGCAGGAGACTTTGGGCGTTCACATGACATCGGGCTCCCCGGAACAATTGCTGGTGCTGCCGCGCGCGACCTACTTGCCGCTCTACACGGCGCTTTGCACAGCTGCTGCCGTGCTGTTCATGCTGTTCAAATTCTATTGGCTGGCCCTGATTATGGCGTTCGTGACAGCCGGGCTGTTCGTGCTGTGGGGTCAGCGGGCGGGGCATGCTCGCGACTATGGGCCTCTGCCCGTAGGCAGGGGCCTGAGCCTGCCGCCGCATACAGAGGTGGCCAGCGCTCCGCCATGGTTGGCATTGATCTTCACCCTGGTTGCCGATGGCGCGTTGTTCACTTCGCTCGTGTTTGGCGTCCTCTATCTCTGGATCTCGGCGCCGAACTGGCCGCCAGCACTCATGCCCGTGACGAACCTTTCGCTTGCTCTCGCCTCAGTCGGGGCGCTTTTCATCGCCGCGGCCGCGGCGCGCGGATCGATGCGCGCTCTCGCTGCAGGCCGCTCTCCCCTGGCCTGGATCGGGCTCGCAGGCGTCGCGCTGCTGGCGGCCATCATCGTGGTCGTCCTTTTGATCGGCAATGTCGCTCCGCATGCGCGCGAGCACGCGCTTGGCGCGACGGCCGCTGCGCTGTTGGGCTACCTGGTGTTGCATGCCGGGATCGGTCTGCTTTTCATTGTCAGCAACTATACGCGGAGTGTCGGAGGCTTCCTCTCGCCTCGGCGGCTTCTCGATCTTCGCCTCACCAAGCTCTGGATCGACTACACAACACTGACCGGCGCGATCGCCATTGGCCTGGCGTCTGCTTTGCCTGTGCTTGTCGGCGTGTTGAGAATGCGACAGTAACCGCGCACGACCGCCCCCGAATCCCTCCGAAGGGCGATTTTAGAAGGGATTGCAATGAGCGCGCGTCCGGCTGCGATTTACCGGCTTTGGCTGCTCGCGCTGGGCTTTTCCGTTTGGTGCAGCGCGCTCGTGATCCTCTACGTTCTTCATTCGGTTGGCTGCGCCTTCCATTGGTCGAACGGTGCGCTTCGGCTGGGGCTCAGCTTGACCGTCCTCGTCGCTCTGGCCCTGGTGGGGTGGCTATGGCGCCACTACGCAAAGAGCGCCCCAAACGCTGCCCTCGACCCGACTGGCGCGTTCCTCCAATGGGTAATCGTGTGGACGCTCATTGCGGCCTTCGTCACCACCGTTTTCACCCTCGGCCCAACGCTGCTGCTCACGACGTGCACTTAAGAGCTCGAGCAACAATTGAGGCCTCGGCAACAGAGCCAAAGCAGCGTCAGTGCTTAGTCTTGGGGATCTTGCTTCCATAGGCTCCCTACAAGGCAAACAACCCCATGGCGTCCCCGTGAGCGGTCTTTTTTCTGCGCCACTCGATGCTTCCGTAGGATTGGCCGTCCAGATTGCGCCGAAATACGAACTGCGCGCCAATCGGCTTCTCCGCGCTATACGAGCGCTCCCGTCAGGGATGACGGCATCGTCTACTCCAGCACCCCACACGCCAAGCGCGCGCCGCCGCCGCCGAGCGGGGGTGTGTCCGTGTAGTTGTCGCCGCCGACGTGCAGCATCAGCGCCTTGCCCTTCAGCGCCGAGACGTCCTTAATGCGCGGCGCAGTCAGGTTCTCCCGCGCGGTCCCGTTCGCGGCGACCTCCACGCGCGGAAGGTCGCCGAGGTGGCCTTGGCCCTCGGGGCCCATGTGACGACCGGTCCCGGCGGGATCGAAGTGCGCTCCGGCCGCACCGGCGGGAACCAATTTGCCGTCCGGTCCCTTCGAGGTGGCGCAGGAGCCGTTCTCGTGGACGTGGAAGCCGTGGAAGCCGCGCTGGCCCGGTGGCAGGCCGTGCAAGTCGAGCATGATCCTGGCGCCCTGCGGCGAGTCCATGATCATCACGGAGCCCACCTCGGCGCCCGGGCCCTCAGGCGTCGCGAGCTGAAGCGTCGTGTGCACCGTCGCGGCGAGCGTCGGAGCCGCTACGAGGAGCGGTGTGGCGGCGATGGAGGCGAGAAGGATTCGAGGCATGGGCGGTCTCCTCAAGCGCGTGGGCGTGGCCGTGATCAACAGCCCAGCGCGAGATAACAATGACGAAAAAGTGTTTTGCCATCACCTTCGAGCGATCCTCGCGGAGGACTTGGGGGCGCGCCGACGGCCCGGGGGGATAATCCGGACCGCCGGACACCTTCGGGCGCCGATCGAGAAAACAAGACCCCCCCAAAAGTCGAGTTGACGCAGATCATGCCGTCTTCGCGCTCACGTCCCGAGCGATTTCGACGTGTAGACACCGGTCTCGCCACAACCGGCGAGGCCGACGGCGAGCCCCGCAATGACTGCGCTCAGAAGAACCAAGCCGCAAACCATGGCTTTGTCTCCTTTGCTGTACCTCCGAACGAACCGTCATCTTGCGCCCTTCGACGACACTCCTTGCGTGCTTAGCCGCCTGGGCCTCACTTGGGCGTAACGCGGAACAGACCGCCGGGGTTGGCGGCTTCCAGCATCCACACCGCGCCGTCGGGCCCCACCGCCACGTCGCGGACGCGGTGGCCGACGTTCCAGCGCTCGGCCGGCTGGGCCGATGCGCCGTTGATGACGATGCGGCTCAGCGACTGGCTCGAAAGGCCCCCGATCAGCACCGAGCCGTTGCCGTCCCACTGCGGGAACATCGCGCCCTTGTAGAACACCATGTTTCCCGGCGCGATCCCCGGGGTCCAGTAGAGCACCGGCTTGGCCAGGTCGGGCCGAGTGTCGGGGTTCGGGATCGGCACGCCGTTGTTGTTGGGCGCCAAGGAGACCAGCGGCCAGCCGTAGTTCTTGCCCGGTTCGATCAGTTTGAGCTCGTCGCCGCCCCGGGGGCCATGCTCGAGCTCCCACAGCCGCCCGTCCGTCGCGAAGGCTAGGCCGATGGCGTTGCGGTGGCCCAGGGTCCAGGTCTCGGACGGCGTCAGGTTCGGACCCGGGAAGGTGAAGGTCCGCACCACCGGCGCGGTCTTGGCCGCTTCGGTGTCGCGCGGCGGATCGGTGATCGGCAGGGTGGGGGCGCCGGTCTTGCCGGCCCAGGGATTGCCGGGGGCCGGCCTGCCGTCGAGCGTCAGCCTCAGGAGCTTGCCCAGCGGCGAGTTGGGGTCCTGAGAGGGGCTGAAGCGCTGGCGATCGCCCGTGGTCAGGAACAGGAACCTGCCGTCCGGCGAGAAGGCGACTACCGCGCCGAAATGCCCTCCCTCGCCGCCGCCGCGGTCGCGCCAGATCACCTTCAGCCCCTCGAGGCTGGCCGCGCCCTGACCGAGCGCCAGCCTGGCCCGCGCCAGCGCCAGGCCCGAGCCGCCCGCCTCGGGCGCGGAGTAGGTCAGGTAGACCTCGTGGTCCGCTGCGTAGTCGGGGGAGAGGAACACGCCAAGCGTGCCGCCCTGCCCCTGGGCCAGCACGGCCGGGACGCCGGCCACCGGGGTCTTATGACCGTCCTGGGTCACCAGCCAGACCGGGCCGACTCTCTCCGTGATCAGCATGCGCCCGTCGGGCAGGAAGGCGATTCGCCACGGCTGGTTGAAGCTCGCCACCTCGGTCATGACGAACGGCGCCGAGGCCTCCGGCGCACGGGCCCCGATGTTGACCTGCGCTCGAGCGGCCGTCGCCGAGAGGACGGCCACCGCGGCCAGGAACGCCAGTTTCGAGACCATCTTCATTGTCGACCTCGCTCGCTTGTGCTGTCGGCCCGTCATTGAAACCCTTGCTAATGGGCCCAACGCGATCAGGGCGTTTTCGCAACCACGCGGTACTCAATGCAGCATTGTCACGTTGTCTAGCGCGAAAGACACAACAGCCGACGACCGATAAGGTGTCAAGCTGCCGCGGCGGCCTCGCGCCACGCGGTCATCGCGTCGAACCGGAGCTTTCGGTGAGTCGGTCTCGAGGCGAGGTGGCGTTGAGGGTTGAATGTGTTGTCGACGGCGGCGTGGGAAGAAAGAAATCGCGGCGCCGATCCTGGGGCTCTTGAAGCGCTGCATCTTCCGTTCTCTTCGACGCGTCGGCTGATGCGAATTCTCGGCGGGATCGTTGGCGCGGTCCGTTCGATGGACCCTATCGATGCCGAGTTCTCGGACCGCTGCGCCATATGAGGGCGGCTTGTCGTCAGTCAGCCGTTCGGGAACGAAGCCGGACCTCTTCAGGAGCTTGCGCATGAGTGTGAGCGCGCCTGGCTTGTTCCGCCTTAATTGAACGAGGACATCGAGAACTTTTTCCGAGCAAACGGCCCGCCAGAGATAAACCATGCGGCCCGCGATCGTCACCCACACCTCATCGAGATGCCAAACCGTATGCGGCTTAGGGCGACGCTTGCGCAGCTTAGAAGCGATCTTCGGTCCGACGCGGTTCACCCAGCAGCGCACGGTCTCGCAGGAGACAATGATTCCACGCTCCGCGAGCCAATCCTCAACATCCCGCAAGCTCAGAGTGAAGCGGAGACACAGCCAGATCGCCTTGTCGAATGATTTCCGGCGGGAAGCGGTAGCCATCGTAGCTGATCTTCTGCGTCGGCCTAGGCTCTAGGCTAACCAGATCCGCGAGAACCCGCAAGCAGCGAACGGCGTGACAATGCCCCCGCAACCATTCCTGGGCGGTCCTGGAGCGGAATGCGTCGTCGGCCTCGCCACCCTGGCGAGGCCTGAGGTCGGCATTGAAATCGGCATCATGTGATGCTATGAAAATGCCTGCATTAGAGGGCACAAAAATGCGAACGACGTTGGCGCTCGATGACGAACTCGTGGCGAAGGCTCAGGCCTTCACGGGGTTGAAGGAGAAGTCCAGCCTGGTCAGAGAAGCGCTCAAAGCTCTTATCGAACGTGAAAGCGCACGACGTCTTGCGCGCCTGGGGGGCAGTGAACCCGATATGGAAGCGCCGCACCGGCGCCGGCCGGCCGGCGCTTGATCCTGGTCGACGCCTCCGTCTGGGTCGACCACCTGCGCCGGAACAACGCGGCGCTCGTCGAACTTTTGAACGGCGGTCGCGTGCTGGTCCATCCGTTCGTCATCGGTGAGGTCGCCTTGGGTCAAATGCGGCAGCGCGAGGTGATTCTGGCCGCGCTCCTGGACCTGCCGCGCGCCCAGGTCGCGACCGCTGAAGAGGTGATGACCTTCATCGAGCGCCATAATCTCTATGGCAGGGGTGTCGGCTATGTTGATGTCCATTTGCTGGCGGCAGCGCGATTGACGACTGACGCAACGCTCTGGACCAACGACCAGAGGTTGCATGTTGTCGCCGACGCGCTCGGTTTGGCCGTGAAGATCGCAATCCGTGGGTCGAGGGCGTAGACGTAGCGCGCAGTTCGTCAAAGCGGGCGCGAGCGTCGGTCTTCCGACGGAACGGCGCCAGCCTCCGGGCGCGATCTTTTGCTCGGGCCTACGTCAGCCATTCCATCAGCTTTGACCAGCGGCGATTGGCGGAGGCGTTCTTGACTGCGATCATCAGCGCTTTGCGCTGACCAACGACAACAACGAGACGTTTGCCGCGCGTGACGGCGGTGTAGAGCAGGTTCCGCGCCAGCATCGTGTAGTGTTGCGTCATCAGAGGAATGATGACGACCGGATATTCAGATCCCTGCGACTTGTGCACAGTCGTCGCATAGGCGAGCACCACCTGATCGAGCTCGCCGAACGTGAAAACAACATCCCGTCCGTCAAAGGCGATCCTGATCTCCCCTTGCTCGTCGTCAATCGCGGACACGATTCCGATGTCGCCGTTGTAAACTTCCTTGTCGTAATCGTTTTCGGTTTGCATGACCTTGTCGCCGACGAGGAAAGTCGTCCCGAATTTCTCCACCTTCGGATCGCCGCGCGGATTCAGAGCCTTTTGCAACTCGATGTTGAGGGATCGCGCGCCGACGCCGCCCCGGTTCATGGGGCAGAGAATTTGGATGTCGCGAACGGGGTCCAAGCCATATCGGCGCGGAATCCTGTGTGCGACGATCTCAAGGATTCGACTCACGGCGATCTCCGGCGTGTCGGCCGGCACAAAATGGAAATCCGTCTCGCCGCTCGCCCTCTCAAGAGCCGGGGCTTCCCCCCGGTTGATACGGTGCGCGCTTTGAATGATTTGGCTTTTCGCCGCCTGACGGAAGACCTCTGTCAGGCGGACAACGGGAACCGCGCCGCTCCCGATGATGTCGGCAAGCGGCTGACCTGGGCCAACCGGGGGCAATTGGTCGACATCGCCTACGAAAAACACAGCCGTGCGTTCGGGAACCGCGCTCATGAGCGCGTTCATAAGCCGGACATCGACCATCGAGGTCTCGTCGACAACGAGAAGGTCGCAGGACAGAGGGTTCTCCTCGTTACGCCGAAATCCGCCAGTCTTCGGGTCTGTCTCGAGAAGGCGGTGGATCGTCTTGGCTTCGCGCCCGGTTGTCTCTCGCATCCGTTTGGCCGCACGACCGGTCGGGGCGCATAGGAAGAGTTCGACTCTCTTGGCCCCGAGGATACGGAGAATCGCGTTTATGAGAGTCGTCTTGCCGACACCCGGTCCCCCCGTCACAACAAGGGCCTTCGAGGTCAGGGCCTTGCGAATTGCCGCCCGCTGGCTCTCGGCCAACTCAAGTCCAGTTTGTGCCTCGACCCAAGGAATGGCTTTGTTGGCGTCGATCGGGGGCCACTGAGGCCTTCCTTTCGACAGCCTCTTCAAGCGTTCTGCGATCGACTGCTCCGCCCGGTAGAGGCCGGCGAGGAAAATGCAGGGCCGATTTCCAACCGTGTCGGCGATCACGGCGCCGTCGGCGAGTTCGGCAGACAAAGCAGAATCCACAAGCGCGCGGTCGACCTCGAGCAGCTTGCATACGAGCGGCGTCAGATCCTCGCGCGGCAGGCCGCAATGCCCTTCGTCCATCGCCTCCGTCAATGCGTAGGATACGCCTGCCCGCACTCTGATCATTGCGGTTTTTCCGATGCCGAGCTTCATGGCGATCGCGTCGGCCGTCCGAAAGCCGATCCCACGAATATCCCGGGCGAGTCTGTACGGATCGGTCGAAATGAGTTCGACGGCGTCCGAGCCGTAAGTCTTGTAGATCCGTACGGCGCGGGAAGCGCTGACGCCGTTGGCGTGCAGAAAGATCATGATCTCTCGGATGGCGCGCTGTTCCGCCCATCCGGATATGATGGCGTCCGCCCGTTTCGGTCCAACGCCTGTCACGTCCCGCAAACGATGCGGCTCGGCCTCGATGACGTCGAATACGGTCTCCCCGAACGCGCGCATGAGTTTTCGAGCGAAAACAGGGCCAATCCCACGGATCATGCCGGAACCGAGATACCGCTCGATGCCCTCCATCGTTGTTGGCGGCGCAGCCTTCAGAAAGTGCGCCCTGAACTGTGGGCCGTGCTGTCGATCGTTGACCCAAACTCCGCTTGCCTGGACGAATTCGCCGGCCGAAATGACGGCGGCGTGTCCAACGACCGTGATCAGGTCACGCCTTCCGCGAGCCTTGACCCGAAGGACGCAGAAGCCGTTCTCCTCGTTATGGAAGGTCACGCGCTCGACGAGGCCCGCGAAAGTCTCTGTCTCCGCCGCCTCTCGCCTTCCCG
>Ga0123356_10004066_pt1 | contig 15192 bp, 12 predicted proteins | sample TergutEmb28metaG_2_FD_92546 | JGI IMG/M metagenome (GOLD analysis project Ga0123356, IMG submission 92546) | Embiratermes neotenicus P3 segment gut microbial communities from Petit-Saut dam, French Guiana - Emb289 P3 | ecosystem: Host-associated > Arthropoda: Insects > Digestive system > Gut ... | reverse complement strand
ATGATGAGAGCCAACAGGCGCCCAGCCGGAAGCTACAGAATTATTTGCCTCTCCCTTAAATACTGTCTGCGGTGAGTCAAACCCATTGTATAAACCAAGAAAAGTTTGCCTGTCGGTATCAAAGCCTTCGATTGGAGTATTAACTGCCCACACTGCATAATGATTACGCCGTTCACGGTATTCAGTTTTGTGGTAAATTCTGCTGCCGTCAACCTCTACTTCGCCAATACTAAAATTGCGCTGAAAGTTTGTCATGTCGTCGTTTGCATTCCATAAACAGAATTCCACAAAAGAAAACATATCAATATACTTATCAACATTTGATTCATTTGTAAGCGTAATTTTATGTATTTCGCATTTATCGCGTAACGGAACAAACGAAACCTGTGAATAGGCAAGTCCGTTGCGCGCCGACGAAATGCGTGAGTACCCCATTCCATGCCTGCACTCATAGCGGTCAAGTTTAGACTTCATCGGCATCCAGGAAGGTGACCACACATCGCCGTCGTCTTTTAAATAAAAATAACGCCCGCCTGCGTCTGCAGGAACATTATTGTAACGGTAACGTGTTAGGCGCAGCATTCGCGCATCACGGTAAAAACAATAACCGCCCGATGTATTCGAAAAAAGACCGAAAAAATCCTCGCAACCCAAATAGTTGATCCATGGATAGGGTGTGTCCGGGCGCGTGATTACGTACTCCCGTGTATTGTCGTCAAAATAACCGTATTGCATGATTGGCTCCTTATATAACTTATGTCTGTCTGCGAAAACCCGCACACAGATTCTAATAACAACAAACATACATCAGTAATGGATAATTGTATAGTAAGGCTGAACCGGTCGAATTTTTAGACCAGTTATTTGCAGTCGAAATTTTCGACCGCAAAAAAAACCAGGCGGTGGATACTGCCTGGTTTAAAATAAAACAAATTAGATACTACAGTTTGTAACCGATACCAAGTTTTATGCGGGGTCCAATACCAAGAGTTAATTTTCCAGAGTCAAAATCCTCATCTTTTTTCATTTCATCAAACATATCTTTCATTTGCTTTGATGGTAGACGAACATTTAATAATGCTTCTGCTCTAAAGAAAAGATTGTCGTTAATTGGAACATCTAAACCTACGCCGCCAATAAAGCCAAGCTGACTTAGTTCTTTCACTGTGTTCATGTCCTCTGGTAATCCTGTACTTTTGTTATAAGTTTGAACTACTTTTCCATCTTTATCTTTTGCAGAAAGAATCATGTTATAATTGATACCTAAAAGCGGGAATAAAGTAATTCCATCCAGATCGATAGGAAATTTTCCCATAACACCAATACCAAGCTGCATCCCAGTGCCCGTATCTTCACTCATAGTCAAACTAACGCCACCGCCGGAAATTTCCCCCTTCATTTCCGATGAGCCATGAGCAAAACTAACATCAATTACAGCATAGGTAAGGTCAAAGAATACAAAACCGCCAAAGCTTGTAGTATTAAAGGACAAAGTAGAATCTACATTTCCAATAGGAGTTTTTTCAGTGTCTTTCAATCCATTGCCGAAGCTCATGTCAAAAAGACCGCCGCCGCCAATACTCATGCGGAACTCTTCTGCAGATAGTGCTGCACCAACACATACGAAAATAACTACTAACGCAATTACCTTTTTCATCAAATCACCTCCATTTGACTGTGTACCTATATACATAGGCTATATTTAATATTCGTGGGTGTTTAATAAATTGCCAATTGACGCAAATGTAGTAAAACTACAATTTATTTACTTAAAGTACATAATTTTAATTGTGTCAAATTGATACAATTTTTGTTAAAATTTCGCCATCTGTGTCATTTTTACCAGAAACCTTGATTTATAACCGTATTTGCAGGCGAGGCAGGCTGCGTTCTGCAAAAACATTTTTGGAATTCTTCGCCGGAGAGACCTAAAAAGGCAAAAAAATCATTAATTAACATAAAATTAGGGCTCGCAGGCGAATTCTCCCAAAGTTTTTGCGGGGCGCAGCCTGCCTCGCCTGCAAATGCAGAAACTTGGCACGGTTTTTGCTAATTAAATTGTGTCGACGAGGATAAGTGGAATGACCCGCCGAAAGGGGGATGGTTCGTTGAACCGCAAATTCTGCCCGGATAAATCCGATAATCCCGCTGGACAAGGAAAAAAACTATGAAAACTCTAACAGTTTACCGCCCCAACTCTATTCAAAACGCGCTTAGCGATTTTGAACGCTACTTTGAGTCCTTTTTTGGGGACTCTCTTCTGGCTCCTGCAGTTAATACATTTAATTTTGTGCCTGCAGTTGATATACAGGAGACTGAAAATGCATATATCCTGGATATGGAATTGCCCGGTTACGATGAAAAAACCATCAATGTACATGTTGACGGCACTAATCTGACCATAGCTTCCATACAACAGGAAGAAAAGCAGGAAGAGAAAGCGCAGAAGCAAGGCAGCTTTATTCTCCGCGAAAGGAAAGCGGCAACTTTTACCCGCTCATTCAAACTGCCGGAAAATGCAAATCCGGAAGCAGTAAATGCCGCATTTAAAAACGGCATTTTAAGACTGGAAATAAATAAACGGGCAGAGGCACAAAAGAGGGTGATACAAATTAATGCAGCCTAATTTGCAAACAAATTAATTTGTAAAAAAAGTGAGGGGCTCATCCTGCGTTTAAATACTGGCGCCGGATGGGCTTTTTTATTGCGCTATACAGGCTAACAATTGCAGGGTACAATGTAACAGGAGAATGATAATGAAAATTAACAGGATTTTGATTATTTTACTGGCGACGCTGCTCTTTTTCGGCTGTGATGATAGTAAAGGTGAAAAGACAGTTACTTCAAATGAAAGAGGCACATTTGACGGCTATGATTATGAATTCTGGAAAGACGGAAGCGCATCAGGAAAAATGGTACTTGGAGAAGCCGGAACATTTAAATGTGAATGGTCTAACGGCGGCGGGTACAGCAATATTTTATTTCGTTCAGGCAGAAGATTAGGTTCAACCAAAACACACACAAGCCATGGTCAAATTACAGTTTCTTACAATGTAAATCCATATTCACCTAATGGCAATTCCTATTTATGTATTTATGGCTGGACCCAATCTCCGTTAATGGAATATTACATAGTAGAGAGCTGGGGCAGCTGGCGTCCGCCGGGAAGTGGATATAAAACTACAGTAAATATTGATGGCGCTAATTACGATATATATGAAACCACCAGAACAAATCAGCCTTCTATCGAAGGCACAAGAACCTTTCAGCAGTATTGGAGCGTTCGTCAAACAAAAAGAACAAGCGGAACTATTAACGTTACAGCGCATTTTAATGCATGGGGAGCCAGAGGAATGAATGCGATTAATACCGGAAGATTATACGAAGTAATGACGACAATCGAAGGTTACGGAAGCAGCGGCAAAGCTGAAGTAATTCAAAACACTATTTCGATCGGAAAATAAAATTTTAAAGGAAAAAGAATCATGGGTTTTATCAAATTAATTTCTAGAGCAAAATATTTAATCGCGGCTGCAGTTATCTGCATTATTTTTACAACATGTTTATCAGCGGGAGGTTCGGGAGAACAGGCTGTAATAATAACTATCGATACAGATACCAAATTCCAGTATGTGCGCGGATTCGGCGGAATGGAAGTTGGCAGGGGAAATTTCCCGCGAACTTACACACATGATACAGAACTAATGTACAACCCGGATACAGGGCTTGGATTAAATATTCTGCGCATAATGATAATGCCCCAGAATACTGACATCAATATAACAATGAGAGATCTTGTCAGCAGCACAAGACCGGATTACTACGAAAATGTAAAAATCGTAAACAAATACGGCGGTTATGTTCTTGCAAGTCCGTGGAGTCCGCCGGCAGCATGGAAAAGTAATAATTCGCTGCTTGGTAACGGCAGGCTGCTTTCAAGGCATTATCAGGATTATGCCAATTACCTAAAAGCGTTTGCGCAGAACATGTATGATAACGGCGCGCCGATATATGCAATATCAATTCAAAATGAACCTAACTTTGAGGCATCTTACGACGGCTGTTTGTGGTCTCCGCAGGACAAGAGAGATTTCTTTTTACAGAATGGACGTTTTACAGAAGGCGTTAAAGGTTTCGGCGCCGGACAGGAAATTGATTCTGTGCGCACCATGGGCGGCACTTCTGCAAACAATCCGAACATCTACGATGCGGCGCTGAGCAATCCGCAGTCCAGAGCGGCAATTGATATTGTCGGACGTCATACCTACGGCAACAGGCAAATACGTTATGCAAGAGCGCTGGATCATCCTACAGATCCAAAAGAAGTCTGGATGACTGAACATAACATCAACAGCGGAAACGCAAACGGATACCCAAATGATTCAACATGGGACTATGTCTGGAAATTATTAAACGATATCGACTTAAGCATAAGGCTGAACGATGAAAGCACTTTTATCTGGTGGGCAGCAAAACGGTTTTACAGTTTTATCGGTGACGGCCAGTGGGAGACAACCGAAAGCGTTATCCTTCCCCGCGGCTATGCAATATCGCATTATGCGAAATTTGCAAAAGAAACATACCGCGTCGGGCTTACTGCAACTGGCAAAATGGCAGACGGCGGAGGCATTTCTTCCTACAATTTTAACACACGCGTAGACGCCGTAAACGGCATAACAGCAAGGGCAACAGCATTTGTGTCACCGGACGGCAACACGATAAGCATCGTTATGTTTACCCCGACAAACGTCAACGGCACAGACGGCGTAAACATGGGAAATGTTATCATACGGCTTCCAGAGGATTTTATAATACGCGAAGCATCAGCAATGAGATCCAGCCGCGATAATTACGCTGTATTGGAAGATGTGGAAATATTGGGAGACAAAAATTCGGCTGCTGTTAAAATGCCGGAGGGTCATATACTTTCAATACGTTTTGAAAGATAAGCTAAAACCACTCCCCGAATCCCGTAATTGTGTCACGCAGGAAGTATGCACTGTCTTTGGGTGTGCGCTTCATTGATTTAAAGTCAACGTGAATTACGCCAAAGCGTCTTGTATAGCCGAATGACCACTCAAAGTTATCAAGAAGCGACCAGACGTAGTAGCCTTTTAGCGGAACTCCCTTTTTTATCACATCTGCGCAGACTGCCAAGTGCTGCTGCAGGTAACTAATTCTGTCTCTGTCATGAACTCTTCCGTCATGAGTAACAATGTCGTCATAAGCGCAGCCGTTTTCGGTTATATAAATCGGAATCTCTGCTTTGCCAAATGCGCCTTTTGAAACTTCTGCTATCCAAACAAGCTGCCTCTCAAGGCCGCCTGGCGTTATCGGCCATCCCATGTAAGTAGTGTCATTCCAGAAAGGCTTCATCGTGAACTTATACGGGGAGCTTTCGTCTGCGGCTGCAGGAGATTCAGAATAAAAATTCGCGCCGATAAAATCAATTGGCTGCGCGATTATTTCCAAATCGCCGTCTTTAACCGGAATCTTGCAGTCTGTCGCTTTTGAAAGATCCGGGTAACCTTTGCCCAAACAAGGAAACAGAAAAATTTCAGTATTAAATGCTCTGGATAAATCTGCAGCATCTTTGTCCGCTTTACTTGCAGTAGCAGGTCTTGGCGTAATGCAGTTCCAGGTTATTCCAATCGGCGCCTTTAACCCTGTTTTACGGTATTCCCTGACAGCAACTCCGTGCGCCATGTTTACATGATGCACTGCGGCAAACGCTTTTTCCAAATCGCGGTATCCCGGCGCATGTAAGCCGTAAAGATGACCTAGAAATGCAACACAGTACGGTTCATTTATAGTGATCCACATATCAACAAGATCACCCAGTTCCTGGTAGCAGACTTTTACATATTCCTCAAAAGCATCAACTATCGACCTGTTTGGCCAGCCGCCGGCGTCCTCAAGAACCTGGGGTAAGTCCCAATGATAAAGCGTAGCGCATGTATGGATTCCTTTTTTATGCAATTCTTCGCAAAGTCTGCGGTAATAAGCAATTCCCTCGGGATTTACCTTACCGCGCCCTCCTGGGATAATTCTGGGCCAGGCAATGGAAAAACGATAGCTTTTAAAGCCCAATTCAGCCATAAGCGCTATATCTTCTTCAAAGCGATGATACTGGTCGCAGGCAACATCGCCGTTTTCCCCGGCATATACCGCTCCCGGTTTACGGGCAAAAGTATCCCATATACACTCACTTCTGCCGCCTTCGTGCCCTGCACCTTCAACCTGATAACTGGCAGTAGCCGAACCCCAAAGAAAATCCTTTGGAAAACTTAGTTTTTCCATCATATCCCCCTGTTGTAATACACCATAATTTTAAAAACTTGACAAGATGACCCATCTAGGTATACCATGTATGACTAGGAATAAACAATGGAAGAAAAAGTAGAAATTGAAAACGAGGAAGCTGTACAGGCAGAAAATGAAGCAATTCTGACAGAAACAGTAAAATCAGGGCCATTCAGATTATTAAAAGCAAACCCGTCGAGTTATTTTAAGCGCTCGTGGATGCTTTATCTGATGTTGTTTCTCCCAATGGCATTTTTTATTGTTTTTAGGTACATTCCAATGACCAATATTGTAATTGCATTTAAAAATTACAATATATTCGGCGGTGTTTGGGCTCCGGGGAATCCAGAATGCGATGGTCTTGCAACAGGTATCCACGCAACAGGCTGCAGTCACTGGGTTGGTATTAGCTGGTTTAAAGAGGCTTTTGGCAGGAGTGATTTCTGGTTTGCATTAAGAAACACTCTTATGCTCAACTTTCTGGATCTTATAGTCGGCTTTCCTGCGCCAATCATTCTTGCGCTTATTTTGAACGAATTGGTTTTTAAGAAATTTAAAAAGTTTACACAAACTATTATTTATCTTCCGCACTTCTTGTCGTGGATTATTGTATCAAGTATTGCAACAAGGCTCCTTGCGCCGACTAACGGTGTAGTCAATATCTTCCTTATGGAAAACTTTGGCATTGGACCTATAGACTTCCTGATGGAAAAGGGCAAATGGGTTATGACCTATATCCTTTTCGGAGTATGGAAGGAAATGGGCTGGGGAACAATTATTTACCTGGCGGCAATTACTGCAATTAACCCGGAATTATACGAAGCAGCAGAGGTTGACGGCGCAGGACGCTGGCGTAAGCTCTGGCACGTTACACTGCCGGGAATTAGAGCTACAATCGTAGTTCTTTTGATTATGAATATTGGACGTATTTTGGGAATCGAACTCGATCGCCCCTATACTATGGCAAACCGGGTTGTAATGGAGGTAGCCGACGTTCTTTCCACCCTTGTCTATCGCGTAGGTATCCGGTCATTCCAATTCTCGCTGACTACAGCTATTGGATTATTCCAGTCATTAGTATGCGTTGTCTTCCTTGTCGCAGCAAACTCTCTGGCGAAGAAGTTTGGTGAAAGGGGAATATGGTAAGATTATGAATAAACTAAGAGAAGCCAGAAACGGCGATTGGGTTGTAGTAATAATTTGTATAGTTGTAATACTGTTGTGCGTATTACCAATGATAAACCTGCTTGCGCAATCATTAAGCAGTTCCGATGCAGTTATTAACGGAAAGGTAACATTCCTTCCTGTTATAAGCAGATCCCTCGATGTCGAAGAAGAATGGGAATATGACGATGAATTCGACTATTTCGGCGATGCCGAATACAGTACCGAATATATCTTTGATACAGACACAAGTTATTCCCTTGCTACCGGTGACGAATACACCTATGAAACTTTCGATTTTAGCTCAGGTTTTTCTCTCGACTTCTTCGACTTTTCAACCCCTGTCCCTGAATTCGATTTTAGCGAAGGTTATACATACGATTATGACTACGACTATGAATTTGATGATGACTATTACGGCGAAGTTGAATACGATTTTGCAAGCTGGCAGAGCGACAGAGATTCCGGAAGGTTAACTTACAATTACGGCATAACAATGGAATCATACAAATATGTATTTATGGATCCGGCTTTTACCCGTTCAATGTGGTGGACAGCAATTCTTACGGTCATCTGTACAATTATCTCGCTTGTAATGACGATCCTTTGCGCTTATCCGCTTACTTATGACTGGCTTAGAGGCAAAGTTTTCATTAACACAGTAATAATTTTTACAATGTATTTCAGCGCAGGAACAATACCTAACTACATATTGATGAAGTCCCTGGGTCTTCTCAATAATCCGCTTGTTCTGATAATTCCAAACTGTCTTTCGGTCTTTAACATGATAATCCTTCGCAGCTTCTTCTTTGGAATTCCGGACAGCTTGCGTGAATCTGCAGAAATAGACGGCGCAAACCCATTTACAGTTTTAATGAGAATTTATCTTCCATTATCCATACCTGTTCTTGCAACCCTTGCGTTGTTCTACGCTGTTGGCCGCTGGAACGGATTTACAGACGCTCTGTTATACATTAACTCTGCGCCGCAGTGGCACCCTATCCAGTTAAAACTCTGGCAGCTTATACAAAACATGACATCTATCGATGTTACAACTGTGGAAATGGTTACAGGAAATGTGCCAAGAACATCAGATGCCATAAAAGCGGCTGCTATTATGTTTGCAACGGTACCTATCCTTGTTGTGTACCCGTGGCTCCAGCGCTACTTCATTGCCGGCGTAACTATCGGTGCAGTAAAAGGTTAAATTATTATAGGATTACAGCCTGTATCCGTCAGATCGGCGGATATGGGCATAAATCAAATATTTTCAGGAGGAGATTTTATGAAAAGAATCGTATTGGCTGCGGTCATTATGTTAATGGTCTCAACAATGGTATTTGGTCAAAGAGCCAGAACCCCTGCACCAGCAGCTCCAGCCCTTACCCCAACCACAAGACTTACCGTACAGGTTTTTGATCGCGGTTCGGACGGCGGAAGATCATTGGCACACGATAATGCGTGGACAAACTGGATTAAGGAAAAAGCAAAAAGAGACCTTAATATCGACATTACATTCATTCCGGTAGGACGCTGGTCAGAAACAACTGACATCGTCAACCTTATGGCAGCCGGTCCCGGCAGCGCCCCCGATTTGTGCTATACATACGCATATGACATGATAGCCGCATTCAGGGATATGGGCGGTGTTATGGATTTAGCTCCGTACATTGACAGCTACCTGCCAGATCTTAAAAGATTGCTCGGTTCAGACCCGTCATTCCCGGGAAGAGACTTAATCTACCGTGATCAGGATCCAAGAACCCAGCAGATTTATTCTGTTGTAAGCTACCGCGTAGTTATTGCACAGAGAAACGTTTTTATCCGCAAAGACTGGCTGGACAGACTCGGAATGCCGGTTCCAACAGACTTTAACCAATTCTATGCTGCATTAAGAGCTTTCCGTGACAGAGATCCCGGAAACGTAGGCAGAAACAGAGTTGTACCTTTTGGCGTTAACAGCGATGTTCGCTGGGGACTTGCAGATCTTATTCAGCACTTCCTTGATCCAAGAATGACTCCAAGAGATCGCTGGGTATACAGTATTGCAGACAGAAATATAATGATGCCTGGTTATAAACGAGGCGTTCAGGAAATGAACAAATGGTATAACGAAGGTCTTATTTTTAAAGATTTCCCATTGATGGTAACTGCCGATGATTTCTACAATCAGATTAAGAGCGGTGTTGTAGGCGCTTTCGCTCAGAACTGGGATTTCCCCTACAGAACAGATATTAATATTCTGGAAGACCTTCGCAAGAACGTCCCCGGAGCCGATTATGTTCCGATATCGGTTACCAACAACAGAGAAGTAATGGATAAACCTGGACTCAGAATATTTATTCCTTCTTTCTCACCAAACAAAGACGCTGCGCTCAGATACCTTAACTGTCTTGCAAAAGAAGAAAACTACAGATTCCTTCAGCTCGGTCAGGAAGGCGTAAACCACAGAATGGTAAACGGCATTCCTCAGTCCATTGCAACTGCTCCGCAGCACCCATGGATTCAGAACTCACCGCAGAATATCGACCTTACAATGCCTATGAACGGTATTGAACTTGGAAGCCCCGAAAGAAACGGAAGAGCGTTAGGTCTCGGATACGGCAATATTGCACCGGAAGTAATTTCCAATGCATTCGTTGTTTCGACCCGCGGCGCACGCGGCCCGGCTGTTTGGCAGGCTACAACTACTGTAAACCAGTACCACGGCGACTTACGTGAAAAAGCCGATGACTTACTTGCCCTTGCGATAACTGCAAGACCTCAGGACTTTAACCGTGTCTGGGATAACGGCATAAGGGATTGGCGAAATTCAGGAGCCAACGAAGTATTTAACGAAAGAAGCGCTCTGTATCCAAGAAGATAAGCGCCTGACCGTTTAGGTCATTTAATGGCTGTCGCCTGCTAGCGGGCGGCAGCCTTTTTTTATGCCCAAAAAAAAACCTGACTTTCGTCAGGCTTTTTTATTAGCTATTCGCAATCTTACTCAGATTTGTAATCGCCATTGTGGAAAATAACACCGGTGAGTTCAATAAAGCCGGTATTTGCATTGTTGTTCTGGAAAAGAACTGCCTGCGGAGGTGTTGCGCAGCCATGTCTTACACCCCTGTCTTTGTGTACGAGGCCGGAGAATCCGCCAACGTTAAATTCTTTTAAGGGAGTGTTTGGTCCGGGGCCCTGTGCTGGTCCTCTCCAATCGCCTTCAACATTTCTAAGCAAGCTTACGATAGCAACTGAATCGCCCTGTGGGATTTCTTCGCCAGCTTGATTATAATATTTGGCTGTGATTGTTACTCTGGTATACTTTGAAATATCAACAAAGTTTTCCGGGAACAGAATTAATAAATCGTCCCATGCTTTTGTGAAAGCATTGATGTTTTTTAAGCCTTCATAAGGCTCGCCTACTTTGTCACCAGGAAGTGTTGATACTGCTGTTAATGTGCTGAGATCAACAACAAAAGGCGCTGCACCGCTTCCGCCGGCTGCTGCACCGCCGCCGCCTGTTGCGCATCCAACGAGAGCAACGATTGCGATAATCGCTAAAAGTACTCCAATTTTTTTCATAATAATTCTCCTCCAAATTTGGGTTTATTAAACAGGAAATATATCCCGTTAAGTCAGTTTACCCCGACTATTCATAATAAGTCAAGAAGGAAATACAATTGATCTGTTAAAAAACCTGTTCCAGGACATAAAAGATGTTCTGATCTGTGCCGAAAATGACCCTTTTTCCGGCAATTACCGGTGCAGACAGGATTGACCCCTCTGTTTCCATCTGCCAGAGGGTTCTGCCGTTTCCGGCGGAAATACACATAAGCCGCGGGGGGTTAAAATCGTCGCCCATAAGGCCAAAATAAACCCGACCTGCGGCAAGGGTGGGGGCAGAACTTACAGGGGTATCAAAGACCTGTTCCCAGCGTAATCTGCCGGTATTTGCATCAAAAGCGCGGGCTGTGCAGTCTCCGCCGGTAAAAATGACCAAATCCTTCCATACTGTGGGAGCCATAAAGTCCAAAACATCGACATTCCGCCAAAAATACTCCCATTCAGCCTGCGGATCTCTGTACTTAAACAACCCTTCTTTGTATTGCCGCCAGACTAGCTCCCCCGAATGGCGGTTGTAGGCATGATACCCAAGAAGCATTCCACCAAAAGGATCCGCTGTTCCCATGTATATCAGATCTCCGCGAATTGCAGAAAATGAATACCAGGTGGCTTCTATGTCATAGTAATCCAGCCACCAGAGAAATTCCCTTTTGTGTATATCAAAGGGACCGATAAGCTGGGTTCTGGGGCCTGTACCGTAATACATGATATCGTCAGCCATGAGAAAGGTATAATTTAACCAACCGGGATTATTGATGCGGAAATGTTCATCACCCTGCGGAGAAAGAAAATAAATTGCATCTACATCCCCGACAAAAATGATGTAATCCCCGTACCGTTGAACCTGCGAATTTATCTGGCTTCTTGTCTGAAAATGCTACATCTCCTGTCCGGTTTCCCGCGACAGCGCATAGAGTTTTCCGTCTTTGCTGCCAAAATACACCTGTTCGTTATCTGCATACGGTATTGAATTAATTTCTGCTCCGCTTTTAAACACCCAGCGCATATAACCGCTTTCTACATCCAGGGCGTAGAAATTACCGTCGTCGGAACCAAAGTAAATTGTGTCTCCTATGACTACCGGCGGGTTAAGCGAGCGGATTTTTTCGTCGCCGCTTTGCAATTTGATTTTCCATTTTAAACCGAGGGGCGGGGTTATACGCGATGAACTAACGCCGCGCCCGCTTTCGCCGCGGAATTGCACCCAATCGGTGTTACGCGAACAGGCAGTACACATTAATAAAAATATTATTAAAAGATAAAATGGCTGTGTGCGTAAACACGCGTCCCCAGCTTTAGAGTAATTAAAAAAACTTTTTGTCATAGTTATGTCTGTTCGCTTCATCATAGGTAGGCCAGTCCTCGTAAACTTAATAAGCGTTTAATAACGTGGTGCGGGCCGCGGCTGTAAATGGCGCCAAGTGCGCTGCGGTATTCATGGACAAGCGCTTTAAAGCGTTCGTTTGCTTCTTCCGGGGTGTTTTCGCGCCAACGCAGTTCTGAGTAAATATCTGCAAATTGTTTAAATAGCGGTTCTTCAGCATCATAAGGAAACAATTCCGAGTACTCATGCGCAGTTTTTGACGCAGGTTTAATAGGCTTGCCGTCTGCTGCAAGACGTGCTAGAAGCAGCAGGTACAGCGAACGCGCTCCTTCTCTGCCTCCGCGTTTTACACCAAGGGATAAGGTAAGCTCGCGTCCATAGCGCAGAGCATATGCGCAAACAAGCGCCAAAACAACCAGGGTAATTGCCGTTCTTCCCGCCGCACGCCATGGAAATTTCCGCACATTAGAGAAAGTTCTGTTTTGATCAAGAATCGGAATAACTACATCCCAATTATTAAAATCTCCCATGCCCTGCGGCGCAATGGAAAAAGATGTCGCTTCAAAATCCAGCCAGCCGTAATCTGGAATATAAAATTGTGTCCATGAATGAGAATGTATGTTTGTTACCATAAATAAATTATTAAACGGGAACTGCTGCAAATAGGGAATCCTGCTGCGAAGAGCGGCAAGCCCGCGAATATGCGCTTGTGTCTGCAGACCTTCAGAAGCAAGGTAACCAGTAACAACACGCGAAGGAATACCTGCAAGCCGCCCCAATAAAGCAAGTGAATTGGAAAACTCTACACAGTCGCCTTCTTTTACATTAACAAGAAAATCTGCCAGCGCTTCGATAGAAGAATCATCAGGATTTAAGTTATATTGAAACTTCGAAAAACTAACCAGAATAGCAATAATATTTTCTAAATACATATTGTATTCGGTTAAATCGTTCTGCCTGCCGGAAAATATATCCGTCAGGTAACGGTCGCTGTCAATAATTTCTTCGCGGTTATTTTTCCATTCATCAAGCGCATTGTTCAAGTATGTTTCAAATACTTTTCTGTCATCATCATCAAGCGTAACATCAAGATACTGAGCAAGAGAAACTCTTTCACGATTTGTAAACAGGCGCGTTGGCGTATTAACAAGGTAGAGAGGATCGCCGTCATGTATGTTTGAAACAACCTGATGAATATAGCGAAGGGGACCTGTATTCTCGCTTAAAATGGCAGGATCAATAACAACAGGACGATACGGCAGATACTTATGACGCAGAGTAGATAAAGAAAAAACTTCCTGTCTTCTTCTGCCGGAATCACGTTCCCTGTCGTTATCAAACCAGGTAACAAAAAATCTTTGACTTGCTAAATCGTTCAGATGTTCATCGTGATTAACAAGAAAGCCTTTAACCGGATCAAGCTGCCCGCGAAAAACATTACCCATATACACAGGCTCTCTGTCAGATATTACAATCTTTATCATATATTGGCGGCTCTCGCCGGAGCCACCTCCCCTGCCTTGCCAGTCATGTTCCGAAAGACCGCGTAATTCTCCGCGTCCGTTTTCATCACCGGGAAGAGTCCTTCTGCCGTTTCCTCTTTGCGGTAATCCTCTGTCCGAATCTGACGGTTTAATTATTTCTGGCATCCGCTCGCTGACCAAATTTTCAATCACTGTGTTGCGGACAAAATCCGGAGGTAAAACAATAATTACCAATGATAAGACTGCAAGTGACCCAAGAAAAAAAACTAATCCTTCTTTCCAAACCCTTATGCGGCTTTTCGGAAAAAGGCATAAATAAATTACAACACTGTGCAGCAGAAAAACTACCACTGTCCAGACAAGAATAAACTGTGTAAGTGTTAAACTTTGCTCTGCAATATCTTCGCCGGATCGCGACAGAGAAAGAAGTTTAAGGCATACCAATGCCAAAAAGAAAGGTTCAAGCGCCGCAACTTTTATCCATATTGCATTAAGCTGCGGAACAAAAAAGACAATCGCTGCAATAAGCGGAATAATAAAAAACCAAAGCGCTATACCAATACTGTCAAACTTAACTGTAATACCAGGGTGAATAAAAATTAATGTAATAACGCTAAAATATAATAAAAGGCGCAGTGAAAATAAAATTATCGAGGCTTTGGTTTTTATCATACCGTAATCCCCGCTCTGTTAATTTCTATTTTGTGCGTATTAATATTTAATGGTTTAACTTTGCTGCGTAAAAACTTTGGAGGCAAAACACAGCCCTTGTTATTAAAATCGCTTATATGCAGTATTTCATCATCTTTTCTTTGTATATCTGTTCCAGGCTGACTTAGAAAGAGCGTTACAGATCGCTGGCTGTTTGTTAGCAGAAAACCCTGCAGCCCGGAATCACATGCTGTGGAAAAAACATACATGTCTCCTGCGGCTGCTGCACTTGCGCCAGTTTTGCTGCCGGCTGCTCCAACCACCTCGTTTTTCGGCGGAAAAAAAGAAAAACCGGAAAGCTCTTCCAAAAATGCATCAAGGTCTTCTTCGTCCTGAATCTCAAAACTTCCGGCTGCTGTAAAAACATCAAACACAAACAAAACATTCTGATCTTTAATACTGCGTAAAAAATATGAAAGTCTTGCTTTGGCTCGATCCAAAAGCCATTGCGCAGCAAGCGATATGTTGTCCGCGCCGTAGTTACGAAAATGAACTTCTATGCGGCTTACCTTTTCCTGATTATCATTGGAGATACGCGTTATAAGCGTGTCAATTTTTTCTGAACTTTTCCAGTTGATATCACGCAGACGATCTCCCGGT
>Ga0123356_10004065_pt1 | contig 15194 bp, 11 predicted proteins | sample TergutEmb28metaG_2_FD_92546 | JGI IMG/M metagenome (GOLD analysis project Ga0123356, IMG submission 92546) | Embiratermes neotenicus P3 segment gut microbial communities from Petit-Saut dam, French Guiana - Emb289 P3 | ecosystem: Host-associated > Arthropoda: Insects > Digestive system > Gut ... | reverse complement strand
CGGGCGAGCAGCTATACGCGTCGCCGGCGCCGGTGCTGGCTCACGATGCCAGCACCGGCGAGATCCTGCTGGCGCTGCTCGCCAGCCCCAACGTCGCCTCGCGCCGGGTCGTGTTCGAGCAGTACGACCCGGTCGTCCAGTCGCGCACGGTCCGCCGCCCGGAGGAGGCCGACGCCGCGGTGCTGCGCCTGGATCCCGATCGAGCCTCGGCGATCGCGATCTCGATCGACGGCAACGCCCGCCGGGTCGCCGCCGACCCACGCGCCGGCACGGCCGAGGCGGTGCTGGAGTGCGCCGCCAACCTCGCCTGCGTCGGCGCCGAGCCGCTCGGCCTGACCAACTGCCTGAACTTCGGCAACCCCGAGAAGCCGCACGTCGCCTGGCAGCTGACCGAGGCGATCGAGGGGCTTCGCGAGGCCTGTCTGGCGGTCGGCGCGCCGGTCGTCGGTGGCAACGTCTCGCTGTACAACGAGTCGCCCGCCGGGCCGATCCTGCCGACCCCGGTGGTCGCGATCGTCGGCAGCCTGCCCGACGCCGCCAGCGCCGGGCGCCTCGCCTTCGCCCGCGCCGGCGACATGATCGCGCTGGTGGGGCCGTTCAACCCCTCGCGGGCTGCCTCGGAGATCGCCAAGCTCCAGGGTGAGGCGCCGGCCGGGCCGCTGCCGTTCAAGGAGATGCAAACGGTCCTCGACGCGCAGGCTCGGGTCAGGAATGCGGTGCGGTCCCGGGCGCTCCAAAATGCACATGACATCGCCGAGGGCGGGATCGCGGTAGCACTGGCCGAGTGCTGCATCGCCGGCGGGATCGGGGCGCGGGTGCGGCTGCCGGAGGGGCTCGACCCGTTCGGCGAGGACCTCGGGACGGGCTTCGTGGTGTCCGGAGCGCCCGAGGCGCTTGCGGGCATGACCGTGATCGGCGAGGTCGGCGGCGACGCGCTCGAGCTCGAGGGATTGCTGAACGTTCCAGTTTCCGAGCTGGCGGCCGCTCATCGCCGGGGGCTCGACAGCCTCCTCCGCTAGCCTGGAGGGAACTGCAGATGGCACCGTTCGACGACCACCGCGACGGGCCGCGCGACGAGTGCGGGGTGTTCGGGATCTATGCGCCCGGCCACGACGTTGCACGTCTCTCCTACTTCGCGCTGTACGCGCTCCAGCACCGTGGCCAGGAGTCGGCGGGGATCGCCGCGGCGCTGCTGTCCGGGGGGGTCATGGGGATCCGCGAGCAGGGGCTGGTGTCGCAGGTGTTCGACGAGCACAAGCTGCGCTCGCTGGTCGGCGATCTGGCGATCGGGCACGTGCGCTACTCGACCACGGGCTCCTCGCAGTGGGAGAACGCGCAGCCGATCGTCCGCGACGACGGTCGCACCGTCGCACTCGCTCATAACGGCAACCTGATCAATGCGGTCGAGCTGCACGCGGAGCTGCGCGGCCGCGACGTGCCGTTTCGCTCGACCTCGGACTCGGAGATCATCGCGGCGCTGCTCGCGACCCATCCCGCCGAGCGGATCGAGGACGCGATCGCCGACGTGGTCCCGCAGCTGCACGGCGCGTTCTCGACGGTGGTGATGACCGACGAGTGCGTGACCGCCTTCCGCGACCCGCACGGTTTGCGGCCGCTGGCGCTCGGCGTGATCGAGGAGCTCGAGGGCGACGTTTACTGCGTCGCCAGCGAGTCGTGCGCGTTTGACCTGATCGGCGCCCGCTACCTGCGCGAGGTCGAGCCCGGCGAGATGGTGACGCTGAACGCCGACGGAGTCAGCTCGCGGATCATCGACTCGACCCAGCGGCGGGCGCTGTGCGTGTTCGAGTACATCTATTTCGCCAGGCCCGACTCGGTCATGGGCGGCCTGCGGCTGCAGGTCGCGCGGGCCCGGATGGGCGAGATCCTGTGGCGCGAGGCGCCGGTCGACGCCGATCTGGTGATCCCGGTGCCGGACTCCGGCAACGCCGCCGCGCGCGGGCTGGCGCGGGCGGCCGGGCTGCCCCAGGACGACGGCTTCATCAAGAACCGGTACGTCGCGCGGACGTTCATCCAGCCCGGCCAGCAGCTGCGGCGCCACGGCCTGCGGCTGAAGTTCAACCCGCTGCCCGAGGTGGTTGCCGGCAAGCGCCTGGTCGTCGTCGACGACTCGATCGTCCGCGGCAACACCACCCGCCAGATCGTCCGGATGCTGCGTGACGCCGGCGCCAGCGAGATCCACCTGCGGATCTCGGCGCCGCCGATCAAGCATCCGTGCCATTACGGGATCGACATGTCGACCCGCGCCGAGATGATCGCCCACGACCGCACAGTCCCCGAGATCACCGAGGAGCTCGGCGCCGATTCGCTGCACTACCTGTCGCTCGAGGGCGTCTACGAGGCGATCCGCGGCGACCGCGGTGGGCACTGCGACGCCTGCTTCAGCGGTGAGTACCCGCTCGCGGGAACCGAGGACGCGAACGGGAAGTTCGCCCTGGAGCGGGTCGAGCTGCCGATGGTGTCGTGAGCTCGTCGCGGCCGTTCAGGGTCGCGGTGCTCGCCTCCGGAGCCGGCACCAACCTGCAGGCGCTGCTCGACAAGGTCCACGGTCGCGAGTGGATCGAGATCGTCGCGGTCGCCTCGGACAAGGCGGACGCGGTCGCCTTGGAGCGGGCACGCGGCGCGGGTGTGCCGGCGCGCGCCTTTCGACGGGTCGAGTACGGGGGCGACCGGGCGGCGCGCGACCGCGCGATCGCGGACTGGCTGGTCGAGCGCGAGCCCGGGCTGGTCGTGCTGGCCGGGTTCACACAGGTGCTCGGCGCGGACTTCCTGGCGCGGTTCCCGGACGCGGTGATCAACGTCCACCCGGCGCTGCTGCCGGCGTTCCCCGGCATGCACGCGGTCGCTCAGGCACTCGCCTACGGCGTCAAGGTGTTCGGCGTCACCGTCCACTTCGTCGACGAGGGCGTCGACACCGGGCCGGTGATCCTGCAGCGCGCGATCGAGTTGCCCGACGCCCGCGAGGTAGATGACGTGCTGCCGCGGATCCACGAGATCGAGCACGTGCTGCTGCCCGAGGCGGTGCGGCTGATCGCGCGTGGCGAGGTGCGGATCGACAGCGCCGATCGCCGCCGAGTCTCGGTTGGCCCGCTCGCGGGGGCGCGCGATCTGTAGAGTCGGCTTTTAGATGGCGTCGGGCACTTCTTCCGCGAAGGCCGAGCAGTCGTTGAAGGGCGCTGCGCCGGGCGAGGTGCAGGTCGGGCGGGCGCTCCTGTCGGTCTCGGACAAGACCGGGATCGTCGAGTTCGCGCGGGGACTCGTGGAGCTCGGGATCGAGCTGGTCTCGACCGGCGGGACGGCTCGGGAGCTGTCCGAGGCGGGGCTGCCCGTGCGCTCGATCACCGACCTGACCGGATTCCCGGAGATCATGGACGGGCGGGTCAAGACCCTGCATCCGAAGCTGTACGCGTCGCTGCTCGCGGTTCGCAGCGACCCCGCCCACGTCGAGGCGGCGGCCGCCCACGACGTCGAGCCGGTCGACCTCGTGTGCGTCAACCTGTACCCGTTCGAGCGGACCGCGGGGACCCGCGGGGTCTCGGACGCGGAGGTGATCGAGAACATCGACATCGGCGGCCCGACGATGATCCGCGCCGCCGCCAAGAACCACGCCTTCTCGGTCCCGGTCGTCAAGCCCGAGAGCTATGACGCGGTGCTCGAGGAAATGAAGGTGTCGGACCGGCGCGTGTCGCTGAAGACGCGCGAGGCGCTGGCGGCGGAGGCGTTCGCCTATATGGCCCGTTACGACACCGCGATCGCGCGCTGGTTCCAGGAGCGCGAGGAAGACTTCCCGCCGCTGATGGTGCGGGCGTTCGAGCGGGTGCTGGAGCTGCCCTACGGCGAGAACCCGCACCAGCGTGCTGCCTATTACGCGCAGGTCGGCACCCGGACCCACGTGCTCGCGCGGGTCGAGCAGCTGCACGGCAAGGAGCTGTCATTCAACAACCTGCTCGACCTCGATGCCGCGCGCCAGCTGCTGACGGAGTTCATGGTGCCGGCGTGCGTGATCATCAAGCACAACAACCCGTGCGGGGTCGCGGTCGGCGTCAACGGCGTCGAGGCGTACGGAAAGGCATTCGCGTGTGACCCGATGTCGGCGTTCGGCGGCGTGATCGCGCTGAACAAACGCGTCGATCGAGAGCTGGCGGAGGCGCTCGACAAGCAGTTCATCGAGGTCCTGATCGCGCCCGGGTATGACGAGGACGCGCTCGAGGTCCTGAGGAGCAAGAAGAACCGGCGGATCCTCGACAACCAGGAGCGGCGCCGGCTCCCGAGCCACGAGCGGGCGCTGCGCCAGGTCTCGGGCGGCATGCTGGTCCAGGACCAGGACTCCGAGATCGAGGATCGCTCGGAGATGCAGGTGGTGTCCTCGCGACGCCCGACCGAGGCCGAATGGCAGGCGATGATCTTCTGCTGGAAGGTCTGCAAGCACGTCCGTTCGAACGCGATCGTGCTGGCGCGAGAGGACGCGACAATCGGGATCGGCGCCGGGCAGATGAGCCGCGTCGATTCGGTCCGGCTCGCGCTTGAGAAGGCCCAGTCGGACGTCGCCGGCTGCGTGATGGCATCCGATGCCTACTTCCCGTTCGCCGACGGACCGCAGCTGGCGCTCGACGCGGGCATCGCCGCCGTGATCCAGCCGGGCGGCTCGGTCCGCGATCCTGAGGTGGTCGAGGCGATCGACGCCGCCGGCGCCGCGATGGTCTTCACCAGCCGCCGGCACTTCCGGCATTGACGCCCGGCGACGACGATCCCGGGGCGGTGGTCCGTCTCGGCGGCGACCCGCCCTCGCCCTACGAGCAGGCCTTCTCGTTCAGCCGGATCGCCCAGGTCGGCGGTTTCGTGATCGTCGGCGGGACCACGTCGGTCGATCCGTGCGGGTTCGTCCTCGGCGAGACCCCGTACGAGCAGACGGTCGAGATCCTGCGCAAGCTCGGTCACGAGCTGACGCGGGTCGACGCGGAGCCGCGGGATGTCGTGCAATTGCGCGTCTACGTGACCGACATCTCGCGGGCCGAGGAGGTCGGACGCGCGGTCGGCGAGGCATTCGCCGAGATCCAGCCGCTGATGACGATGGTCGAGGTGGCGGGCCTGATCGACCCGCGGATGCTGGTCGAGATCGAGCTGGTCGCCCACCGTCGCGGCTGAACCCGCGAGCGGCGGCGCGTTGCTGCGATCATCTGGGGTGAGCCGCCGTAGCTCAGTTGGTAGAGCAGCGGACTTTTAATCCGACGCGCCGGGGTTCGAGTCCCCGCGGCGGCACTGGGCGGGCGGCGGCGTCAGATCGTAAAGCTCGCGGTCAGCGAGTTCTCTGCGAGCGCCTTGAGGTCCGCGAGATCGAGGCCGAGGGCGTGATGCACAGCCAGATAGTTGTCTGCGACGTATCCGCCGAAGTAGGCCGGGTCGTCCGAGTGGATCGTGGCTTGAACACCGGCATCGAGCAGTCGGGGCAGCGGATGCTGTTCGAGCGACTGGACGCACTGCAGACGGACGTTCGACAGCGGGCACACGGTCAGAGGTACCTGATCGGAAGCCAGACGCCGCAACAGGACGTCGTCCTCGACAGCTCGAATGCCGTGGTCGATGCGCTCGACACCGAGCACATCCAGCGCCTCCCAGACATAAGACGGCGGCCCCTCTTCTCCAGCGTGCGCGACCTTCCGCAGGCCCACCTGCTCGGCCGCCGCGAACACCTCCCGGAATGCGCTTGGCGGGTATCCCGCCTCGGCTGAATCAAGCCCCACCCCGTGGATCACGTCGCGATGCCGGGCCAGTTCCTCGAGCGTGTCCATCGCCTCGGCGACCGGCCGATCCCGCACGAAACAGGCGATCAGGAGCACTGAGACCCCGTACCGGCTCGGTGCCTCCTGGACCGCTGCCCGCAACCCTGCGACGACGTCATCGATCGACACGCCGCGACTGGTATGGGCCTGCGGATCGAAGAACATCTCCACGTGTCGGACGCCATCGCGGGCCGCGCGCCGCAGGTAAGCGCGTGCCAGGTCAGCGAAGTCATCGGGACGGCGGAGCACCGACATGCACTCGTAGTACAGGTTCAGAAAAGACTGCAGGTCGGCGAAGTCGTACGCGCGGGCAAGCGCCTCAACAGAGCCGAACCGGAGCTCGACACCATTCCGCTTCGCAAGGTCGAACGCCAGACTGGGCTCCAGAGTGCCCTCGATGTGCAGGTGCAACTCAGCCTTCGGAAGCGCGCGGATCTCGTCAATCATTCCCATTCGATTTCGTCCTCGTCGGTTGACGTTCCTGATCCCCGGATCCCACCACGGCACCCGCGTCCCCCGGAGCTTGGCAAATCCCACACAGCGTGGGTGGGGCCTAGACCCCGTGTGCCCGGGGGCTTAGGTCCCCTGTGGCTGGCGTGTCGCTGGGTCAGCCTGGGCGGCGCACCGGTCGTCTGCCCGTAACGCGCGCGTAACCGCGACGCACCTACAGTGGGCCCGGTGAGGCTGCGCGTGCGCCGCTCCAGACGCCAGATACCGAACCGCATCTACGCCGGAGCCGCCGCCCTCCTCGCGGTGGTTGTTGTCGCTGTGGTCGTGCTGGGCGTGACCGCGAGTGGTCGCACCACGAAGTTCCCGTTTTCGTCGCTGAGCGGTCCGGGGATCTCCGGGACCTCTGCCGCGCCCGTCACCGCCGACTCCTCCGGCGGGGGAACCGTCGGATCGCGGTCGTACCTCGCGCTGGCCGAGGCCGGAATCGAGAAGACTTCGAAGTGGTGGGACGGTTCGGCTGGCTGGTTCCACGACCAGCTCGGGTCGAGCGCACCAGTGACGTTGTGGGGGAGCAACGGGATGTTCGAAGCGCTGGATGAGATCGCGATCGCCGACCCGACAGCCAGGACGAAGGCGGCGGTTGAGAGATTCGCCCGCGGCGAGCAGCGTTCCTATTGGAACCCGAACCTGAAGCCGGTCCCCGGCTACTCACCGCAGGCCGGTGAGCAGAGTTCCTCACAACCGACGTGGTACGACGACAACGCCTGGATCGGCATCGCGTTCCTGAACGCGTACCGGGCCACCGGCAACCACGCCTACCTCACTGACGCCGAGCGCGCGTTCGCATTCATCGCCGCGGGCGGCTGGGACGCCCAGCAGGGTGGCGGAATGTGGTGGAGCACCGAGCACCAGTGGCTCTCCGGCGAGGCACTTGCGGCCGCGTCAGACCTGGCCGCGCAGCTTTACCAAGCCACCCGCCGGGCCGAATACCTGACCAACGCCGAGACGTACATCGGCTGGGCCAACAAGAACCTGCTCAGGCCGCAGGGCGTCTATCTCCCGGTGGCGAGCACGCCATTTCCGTACCTGATCGAGCCGGACTCGTATGTCAATCGCCATACCGGCGGGCCGGGGTTTCGGCTGTGTACGGAAGGCGCGGGCGCCTGTGAGCCCGACGCGATCGAAGTTACGCCGTGCAAGACCGGCTCCAAGAGCTGCCAGCCGGGAACGCTCGTGATCGTGAAGTGTCCGACGGGAGCCAAGCCTCGCTGTCAGCCGGGCAGCACGATTAGCGGCCCCAACACGACCGGACATAGCACGGGCGCGGCTACGGCCCGCCCCCCCGCCGCGGCCGACAAAAAGAAGGCCAGCGCCGGCCCCAAGCAAGTCGCGATGCCGCATGACGGCGAGGGCACGATCGTCGCCGCCATGGCCACCCTGTGCGAGGCGACCGGCAAGCAGTCGTGGTGCACCGAAGCCGATCAACGCGCCCGCAACGACATCAAGTGGCTCGCTCCATTCGCCGACGGACCGCAGTACGACTCGGTGATGATCCGCGGGCTGCTGGCGCTCTACTCCAAGAACCACGACGCGCGGCTCTATGACTTCGCGGTCAAACTCGCCGGTCTGATCACCAGGCACGCGCAGACTTCCCCGAACGTCTACCTGCGTGGCTGGGACGGCCGCGCCGTCCCGAGCACCCCGTACGGCTCTCTCCGCAGTGATGCTGGGAGCATCGGCGTGTTCGCTGACCTGGCGACGGTCAAGCCTCCGTCACGCGCGGCAATACGCGCGGCTGACGGTGCCGCCTCAGGTCGCGTGCCCAAGGGCCCAGCATGAGCGTGACCGGGATGCAGCGGACTACGCTTCCCCCCCGGCCGCCAGCAGCGTCCGGCAGGCTTGGTCGGCAAGCCATTGCTCGGCGCGCTGGTAGGACCAGTGGTTGTCGTCGTGCAGTGTGAAGTACGACGAGTAGCCGAAGTAGAACCACAGTAAGTCGACCGCAGTGGGCACGTCGATGTCCGGGCGAAGCGCGCCTAGTTTGGCCAGTCGTTGGGCGGTGGGAACGAACGCGGCGCGGTAGGCGTCGGTGACGGTCTGGAGCTCCTCGGCGACGTCGTTGTCGTGCGGGGCGGTGCTGAGCAGCAGGCGGATCACGTCGCTCCAGTCCTCGCGCATCTGCCGCACGGCGGACGCCACGGTGCGGATGATCTCGCCCGGATCGCTGGAGACGGCCATCCGCTCGATAGTCCTTTGGACGATCGGATCGGTGATGAAGGTGCGGACAACCGCATCGAGCAGACCCCGCTTGCCGCCCGCGGCGTACACCGTGGCGGGCGCCACGCGCGCTTCGGCGGCAATGTCGTCGACCTTTGTCGCGAAGTAGCCGCGCTCGGCGAACAGCTTGCGGGCCGCGTCGAGAATCGCCTGCCGTGTTGCCTGGGCGTACTCCTCGCGCCGGGTGAGCCTTTGCTCGGTTTCCACCCCGAGGAGCATACCGTTCGTCAGAGATGCACCTTGCTTGCCGCAGGGCCTTACTCTTGTTAGAGTCGCACTCCGATCACACTGGTAAGCCTCGACCGACCAGGATGACTCCCGGACTGTCCGCCGCCGCCCACCAGACGCCCCCGATACGCGGCGACGCGCTCGAAGCGCTAAGTCGCGAGCCCGTCGCGCAACCGGTCGCGAGGTGAGCGGCGTGCCTGTCGTGAGAGCAGCCGTCGAATCCCCCGTTCCCGGTGTACAGAGGTGGTTAGTCCCGCGGCCCGGCCTGTTCGAGCTGCTCAGCGCCGGCCAACGGGTGGTGCACGTGTCGGCGCCGGCGGGGAGCGGCAAGACGCTTCTGTTGCGCTCGTGGATTGCGGCGGAGGGTCTTGGGGAGCGCACTGCGTGGGTCTCGGTCGGACGCCAGGAGCGCGACGGGCAGGCGTTCTGGCTGTCGGTGCTGGACTCGCTGCGGGGGACGCGGGTCGGGTCGGGGCGGGTGCGGGAGCTGACCGCCGCGCCTGATCTGGACGGCACGACCGTCGTCAGACGTCTACTCGACGATCTGGGCTCGCTGGATCAACCACTGTGGCTGATGATCGACGACCTGCACGAGCTGCAGGCAGAGGGGGCGATCCGCCAGCTTCAGGTGCTGCTCGGGTCCGCGCCGCCGCAGCTGCGCGTGGTGCTGTCGACACGCCGCGATCTCCGGCTGGGGCTGCACAGGCTGCGCCTGGACGGGCAGTTGACCGAGATCCGGGGCGACGACCTGCGCTTCGGCCTGGATGAGACGCGGGCGCTGCTCGAGGCGGCGGGTGTGACGCTGTCCGATGATGCGCTTGGGTCGCTGGTGGCCAGAACCGAGGGGTGGGCGGCGGGTCTGCGACTAGCGGCGATGTCGCTGGCGAGGGATCGCGATCCCGAGCGCCTGGCCGTGAGTTTCTCGGGCCGTCAACGCGGGGTGGCCGAGTACCTGCTGGCCGAGGTGCTCGAACGCCAGCCGGAAGACGTGACCCGGTTGTTGTTGCGAACCTCGATCCTGGAGCGGGTCAGCGGTCCGCTGGCGGACCGGCTGACCGCGGGCCCGGGCTCTGAGCGGATGCTGTGGGAGCTGGAGGACGCCGGGGCATTCGTGGTGTCGCTGGACGCGGAGCGATCGTGGTTCCGCTACCACCACCTGTTCGCGGATCTGCTCGCGCTCGAGCTGCGGCGCACCGCCCCGCAGGAGGTCCCGGGCCTGCACACTTTGGCCGCCGAGTGGCTGGCCGAGCATGGGCATCCGGTCGAGGCGATTCGTCACGCGCAGGCGGCCCAGAACTGGGGGCTCGGCACGCGGCTGCTCGCGGACAACTGGCGGTCGATGTACCTCGACGGGCGGTTCGAAACCACCCGCGAGCTCCTGTCCGGGTTTCCCGTCGAAAGGATTGCTGCGGATCCCGGACTGGCAGTGCTCGCCGCGAGTGACCGGCGGGCGGCGGGTTCGCTGCATGAGGCCGCGCGATATCTGGCGATGGCGGAGCGCGCGTCGGCCTCGGTGCCCGAAGACCGCCGGGGTCGCTTCCAGGTCGCGCTCGCGACCGTTCGGCTTCGGCTCGCGCGCGATCGCAACGATCTGGACGCCGTCGCTGAAGAGGCGCACCGGCTGCTCGAGCTGGCGGACAGTCCGCACGCATTCGAGATGGGAGTTGGCGACGAGGGATTGCGTGCAACGGCGCTGATCGACCTCGGGGCAGCAGAGATGTGGGTGGCTGAACGTGAGGCGGCCGAGCTCCACCTCGAGCAGGGGCTGGAGGACGCCCGGCGGATCGGCCGACCGATGCTCGAGCTGCTCGCGCTCTCGTACTCGGCGATCCTGAGCCTCATTCATTCGCCGGCGATCGGGGAGGAGCGGGCCAGGAAGGCGATCGAGCTGGCACGAGCGCACGGGTGGGAAGACGCCACGCCTTCCGCCGCCGTCGCCTACATCGCGCTTGGCAGCGCGGCCCTCTGGCGGGGGCAGCTGGCCGAGGCAGAGCCCTGGTTGGATCGCGCCGAGCGCGTCCTACAGCGCTTCGCGCAACCGACTGCGGCAATGATGCTGTACGCGGACCGGATGATGCTCGAATCCGCGCGCGGCCGACACGAGGCTGCGATGACTGCTCAGCGGGCCGTCGAGCGCATCGAGGAGGGGCTCGCGATGCGACATACCGTTGCGACGAAAGCGCGGGCTCAGACACTGCAGATGCTGGTGCGCATAGGCGAGACCGAGCGCGTGCAGCGAGCCCTCGACGACATGGACGACTACCTCCGCGCCACCGGCGAGATGAGGGTCGTGCAGGCCACGCTGGGACTCGCACAAGACGATCCGGAGGGCGCCGCGGCGGCGCTGGCGCCCATCCTCAAGGACGTTTCGCCAATCGAGGATCCACGCTGGGAGATACAGGCGAACCTGGCCAAAGCCAGTGCCGAGGACGCCCTTGGCGACATCGGCAGGAGCTCACGGGCGGTGGAACGTGCGCTGGACCTCGCCGAGCCCGACGGCCTGCTGCTTCCGTTCCTGCTTCACCCAGTGCCGGAACTGCTCGAGCGCCACTCGCGGCTGCGCACCACTCACGCCTCGCTTGTCTCCGAGATCCTGCACCTGTTGTCCGGACAGGCGCCCGCGCCCCGCCCCGAGGACGCCGAACCGCTCACGGAGCCACTCTCAGAGAGCGAGCTGCGCGTACTGCGCTACCTGCCGACCAATCTCCGCGCCTCCGAGATCGCGGGCGAACTGTTCGTGTCGCACAACACGATTCGCACCCACGTCCGCAACGCGTATCTCAAGCTCGGGGTGCACAGCCGTGCCGACGCGGTGACCCGGGGACGCGAGCTGGGGCTGCTATCGCCGACAACACTCGGACGCTAACCAACCCGAGTCCCAGCGGCGGCACCTGGCAGGCCCGGTCGGGCCTGCACTACTTGTTGGGAATCGGGGACTTGTCCGACGTACCGGGGGTCGGCTCAGCCGCCGCGACCGCGACGTGGCAGGCGACCCTCCGGGCCCCGATCCGCGTTGGCACCGGTGTGACCTGCGAGCACTTCTCGATCGCGTAGGGACACCGCCACCGGAAGCGGCAGCCCTCGGTGGGGTTGATCACCTTCGGCGGCTCCCCGGTGTCGCCGGAGATCGCCTCGTCACCCGTCTGGGAGTCCGCGACCGCGGACAGCAGCAGCTGCGTGTACGGATGCTTGGGCTCGCCGAGGATGGTCTCGGTCGGGCCCTCCTCGACCAGGTGACCCGCGTACATCACGAGCACGCGGTCGGCGACGTACCTCGCGCTCGCCAGGTCGTGTGTGATGTACAGGAGCGAGACGCCCTGCTGGTCGCGAAGGTCGCTCATCATGTTCAGGACACCGGCGCGGATCGACACGTCGAGCATCGACACCGGCTCGTCGGCCAGGATCAGCTTCGGCGACACCGCCAGGGCTTGCGCGAAGCCGACCCGCTGGCGCTCGCCGCCGCTCATCTCGTATGAGAACTTAGTCAGTGTCTTGGGGTTCAGGCCGACGCTCTCGAACACGCGCGCGGCCTCCGCTCGGCGATCGTGGCGGCTGAGCTCCGGCCTGTGGAGGGCGAGGTTGCGCATCACCCCGTGCGAGATCCGAAACACAGGATTGAACGCGCTGAACGGGTCCTGGAGGACCATCGCCACCTCGCCGCGGTACCAGAGCATGTCCTTCCGTGAGCGCAACTTCCTCAGTTGCCGCCCTCGGTAGTGGATCTCGCCACGCGTCGGTGGATAGACCTTGGCCAGCAGACGCGCCATCGTGCTCTTGCCGCTGCCGCTCTCGCCCACCAGCGCAACGATCTCGTGCTCGTGAATCGTGACGTTGAAGTCGTCGACGGCGTGCAGCACCCGCTTCTTGGCGAACATCCCACCGAGGTTGAAATGCCGTGTCAGGTCGACCGTCCGGATCAGCGGCTCGCCGGCCACGGCTCGATCCGAGTTCTCACCCGAGCCCATTTGTCAGACCGCCTCCTCGCGCTGCTGCTCGTAGAGCAGACACCGCACATCGGCATCGCCGACCGAATACAGCTCGGGTTCGTGGGTCAGACAGGCCGGCATCACATCGGGACAGCGCGGGTTGAAACGGCAGCCTGACGGTGGCCGGGCGAGGTCCGGGGGCGCTCCCGGAATGCCGGTGAGCGCTCGCCGGGGGCCGACGACCGACGGAAACGCCGCCATCAACCCGCGGGTATACGGGTGCAGGGGCCGGGTGAAGATCGCATCGGTTCGGTCGGCCTCTGCGACCTGACCCGCGTACATCACCATCACCCGATCGGAGAAGCGGCTGACCACGGACATGTCATGGGTGACGAAGATGACGGCGAACCCAAGCTCCTCCTGGAGATCCTTGATCTTGGTCATCAGCGACCTCTGCGCCACCACGTCCAGGGCCGACGTCGGCTCGTCCATCATCACGAGCTGGGGCGTGAACAGGAGCGCCATCGCGATCATCGCGCGCTGACGCATCCCGCCGCTCAGCTGGTGGGGGTAGCTGCCGAGGTGTACCGGGTCGATGCCAACCATCTCCAGAACCTGTTCGGACCGCTGCCGGATCTCGTCCTCCGACGCCTTGCCGTGCCCCTCCATAGTGTCCCTGAACTGGGCGCCCACGCTTTTCATCGGATTGAGCGCGTTCATCGCGCTCTGCATCACGATCGAGAAGTCCCGCCAGCGCATGTGGCGGAGGCTCTCGGAGCCGAGCCGCACCATGTCCTCGCCGCGGAAGATCACCCGTCCACCGACCACCTCTCCGGGCGGCGACAGCAACTGGGAGACCCCGAACAGGAGCGTCGACTTCCCGCATCCCGACTCTCCGACGATGCCCAGGAACTCGTGGGGCTCAACGGTGAAGCTGACCCGATCGACAGCACGCACGTCGGCCGCCTCGGTCACGTAGTCGACCGACAGGTCGGTGACTTCAAGCAGCGGCTCGGTCACGTCGCCTTCTTCTCCTCACGGGCCGCAGCGCCGGGTTTCCGATCTCGTCGAAGGCGTAGTTCAGGAGCGCGAAGCCGACGCCCATCAGCGCAACGCCCGCGCCCGGCGCCAGCGCCCAGAGGACATTGCCCGACTCGAGCGCGGCGGCCTGCTGAGCGTTGTAGAGCATCGTCCCCCACATCAGCTCGCCGCTGTTGCCCAGTCCGAGGAACTGGAGGCTCGCCGCGAATCCGACCTCGAACACCGCGAGTGCGAGGAACGACGCGGCCAGCAGCGAGGTCATCGTGGGGACGATCTCGACCAGGATGATGTAGAGCGGCCGTTCTCCCCGCAGGCGCGCGGCGACGAGAAAATCGCGGTTGCGCAGCGACAGGCCCTGCGAACGCAGCTGCCGGGCCTGGAACGCCCAGCTCGTGATGATCAGCACGATGATCAGCGAGGTGACGCTCGGCGACAGATACGCCGACAGCAGGATCAACAGCGGCAGCACCGGAATGATCAGGAACACGTCCGTCAGCACGGTCAGCACCCGATCGGTGACGCCGCCCAGGTATGCCGCGCTAACCCCGATGATCATCGAGATGAAGGTCGCGACGGCGCTCACCACCAGCGTGACGATCAGCGTCAGGCGCGTGCCCCACACGAGCTGGGAGAAGACGTCCTGGCCAAGCTGGGTCGTGCCCAGCAGGTGCGACGACGACGGCCCCTGATTCGGCAGATACAGGGATGCCTGCGGGGCGTGGTTGGCGACCACTCCGGGGAACGCGGCCACGAATGCGATCAGCAGCAGGATCAGGGTCCCGACCGTCGCCTTGCGGTTGTGGATGACCGCGCGCAGGAAGCGCTGGGAGCCGGCGGCCGTGCCGATCTCGGGCTGGTCAGCCTGCGCGACCTCGGCCACCACCATTCAGGCCTCCCGGGTCCGCGGGTCGAGCATCGCCGTGGCGATGTCGGCGATCAGTACGCAGACGAGCACGGCAGCCGTATAGAACAGGAACAGCCCCTGCATCAGCGGCAGGTCGTGGTCGGTGGTGGCCGTGTAGAAGAGGTAGCCGAGTCCGGGGTAGGAGAACAGATACTCGACCAGGATCGCGCCGCCCAGCACGTAGCCAAGCTGCATCGCGAAACCGGTCAGGTTCGGCAGCACCGCATTGCGGGCGGCGTAGTCGAACATCACGCGCCGGCTCGGCAAGCCCTTGGCGCGGCCCATCTTCACGTAGTCCTCCTCGATCGTCGTGATCATGTTGTTTCGCATCGAGTACACCCAGAGACCGGCGGTCACGACGGTGAGGCTGATCCCGGGAAGGATCGCGTGCTTGAGGACGTCCCCGATGAAGGACAGCGAGAATGACGGCGTCGCGCCAATCGTGTAGTTGGAGCCGAGCGGCAACCAATTGAGCTTGACGGCGAAGACGTAGATCAGCAGCAGGCCGACGAAGAAGACCGGAATCGTCGAGAGGATGAACAGCGATGGAGGGAGGATCGCGTCGATCCG
>Ga0123356_10004064_pt1 | contig 15195 bp, 11 predicted proteins | sample TergutEmb28metaG_2_FD_92546 | JGI IMG/M metagenome (GOLD analysis project Ga0123356, IMG submission 92546) | Embiratermes neotenicus P3 segment gut microbial communities from Petit-Saut dam, French Guiana - Emb289 P3 | ecosystem: Host-associated > Arthropoda: Insects > Digestive system > Gut ... | reverse complement strand
TGCGCTGATGTATACCTCCGTGTACTTCAACAAGACGGTACGCATCGCGGAGATGATGCTCTCGAAGGCCGCGGAACTGTCCAATGCGGATATGAGCATGATCCATCTCATGGACGACACAGACCTTCGGAATATGCTGATATCGAACGGCGGAAGGCCGTCACAGATGATGCGGGCCCTCATGCACAGAAAGCTGTACAAGAATGCGTTCTCCGCGTACTCCGTTGATTTGGACGAGGACCAATTGGAAAAGATAGTGGAATATTCCGGGTACGCGGACAAGAAGAGACTGGAGGCGGAGATAGCGGAGGAGGCGGATGTGGACTATTCCGAGGTGATAGTGGACATCCCGTCACGTTCGTCCCTGCTGTCGAATGTGAAGATAGGGAAGACGGACGTCTCGATATTCTACAACGGCCGCATACGCCCGATAACCAAGATATCCCCTGTATCAAAAGCATTGCAGAGCCGCGACACGTTCGACTGGGCGGTGATGGTATCCTGCCCGGATGAGCATAAGGAAAGGATAGGGAAGGCCGCGTCCTCCATACTCAGCCTTTGACCACGCCCAAAGGCCTCAGCCGCGCCACCTTACTCGCAAGTCCGGCGCCGCATACCACGGATACCACCTGATCCACATCCTTGTACGCCTCCGGCGCCTCGTCCAATACGCTCTGGTCCGCACCGCTCTTGAGGTATATGTTCCTGGCATCCATGGAATCACGAAGGTCACTGACGCTCAGACGGTCGAACGCGGCCTTACGGGACATCTTCCTTCCGGCACCGTGACAGGTGGACCCGAAGCTCATGTCCATGGCACCGGGAAGTCCGGTGAGAACGTACGTACCGGCGGCCATGTCGCCGGGAACGATGACCGGCTGTCCGACGTTCCGGTACACGGATGGAACATCTCCATGTCCCGCCGGGAAGGCGCGTGTAGCGCCCTTCCTGTGCACAAGTACGTCCATCCTCTTCCCGTTGACGGTGTGCTCCTCCTTCTTGGCGATGTTGTGCGCCACGTCATACACCACATCCATCCCCATGCCCTCGGCGCTGCCGCCCATGACATTCTCGAACGATCCGCGGATCCAATGGGTTATCATCTGACGGTTGGCCCATGCGTAGTTCGCGCCGCATGACATCGCCTTGAAGTAGGAATCGCCTTCCTTCGAGGACAGAGGGGCGCATGCCAGCTGCCTGTCCGGTAATTCCAATCTGTTACGTTTGACGTATTGTTCCATCACCTGCAGATGGTCCGTCGCGATCTGATGGCCGCATCCGCGCGACCCGCAGTGCACGGTGACGGTCACCTGCCCCTCGCTGAGGCCGAATGCCTTGGCGGCCTCCTCATCATATATCCTCTCGACAACGTCGACCTCGATGAAATGGTTCCCCGATCCCAATGATCCGACCTGCCCGAATCCCCGTTTCACGGCCTTATCGCTCACATGTCCCGGATCCGCTTCGGCCATGCATCCTCCCTCTTCGGTCACGTCAAGGTCCCTTTCCCATCCGTAACCGTTCTCCACCGCCCATGCCGAACCGCCGGCAAGTATGCCGTTCACAGAATTCAGGTCCAGCTTCTCGATACCTTTGGAACCGAGCCCGGACGGTATGTTCCTGTACAGTTCGTCGGTTATGTCCCGTACCCTTCCTTTGATGTCGTCGGCGCGGAGGTCCGTCCTTATGAGTCTGACACCGCAGTTGATATCGAATCCGATGCCTCCCGGCGACACACAGCCGTCGTTCGCATCCACGGCGGCCACGCCGCCTATCGGGAACCCGTATCCCCAGTGCACATCCGGCATGGCAAGGGAACTGCCGACGATGCCGGGGATACAGGCGACGTTCGCCGCCTGCTGTGCCGCATTATCGTCCATGATGTGAGGTATCATGGACCCGTCCGCGAATATCACCGCGTTGGTGTTCATCCCCTTCACCTCTCCCTTGGGTATCTCCCACCGGTTGTCGTCGATCCTGTTAAGGGTGCCTTTCCATGCCATCTGATCCCTCTCCTTATGTTATCCCCATGTTGATATTAAAATAGAACACAGGTGGGGCCGGGACCGAGATTTGAACCCGAGTCAAGGGATCCACAGTCCCCTAGGATAACCAAGCTACCCCATCCCGGCCATGTGTATGCGCTCCATCGTTTCGTTGTACATAAAGGTTTTCTGTTCACGGTCCTTTATTTTGACATATATGATGTCACAGGTCCGTCGCCCTTGTACGTTCCGTGGGATCATCACAAGTACATGGGATCATGAATGGGAATGAGATGACCGTGGCGGCACATTCTCTGCCAAAAATATCATTTCTTTTACAGCCGTTCACTTTTTATGTAGATTCTGAGCGAAATCATTAATTAATATATGACGGTGAGAGTATCATGAAGAAAAGGGACATCATCTCGGTCCTCGACATGAAAGGGGATATGACCGAACTCATCGATCTGGCGATAAAGCTGAAGAAGGAACGCGGTAAGCACGGCTCTCCGCTGCCCTTGGAAGGTAAGACGCTGGCGATGATATTCGAGAAACCGAGCACCCGCACGAGGATATCGTTCGGCGTCGCGATAAGCGAGCTCGGAGGCAATCCGCTATACATAGCGTCATCTGAGATGCAGCTCGGCCGCGGGGAGACGGTGGAGGATACCGCAAAGGTCATGAGCCGTTTCGTCCACGGGATAATGTACCGCGCCTACGACTACAAGATAACCGATGAGTTGGGACTGCATGCCACGGTCCCGGTGATAAGCGGTCTCGACAACCTTGAACATCCGTGCCAGGCGCTTGCCGATATGGTTACCATCAGGGAGATCAAGGGAGGGTTCCGCGGAAAGAAGTTCGTGTATCTCGGGGACGGGAACAACGTGTGCAACTCGTTGATGTACGCTTGCGCCATACTCGGGATAGACATGGTCGTCGCGTGTCCGGCGGTACGTATGCCGAACGCGGAGATAATGCTCAAGGCGTCACGCATAGCGGATGAGAACGGATGCAGGATACACGCGAACGTGGACCCGATAGAGGCATGCAGGGATGCGGACATCCTTTACACGGACACATGGGTGTCCATGGGTGATTCCAGCATCAACCGCGAGGATGCCCTGAGGATATTCAATCCGTTCCAGCTGAACGCCGGACTGCTGTCGGTGGCGAAGAAGGACTGCATCGTGATGCATTGTCTGCCCGCACACCGCGGAGAGGAGATAACATCCGAAGTGATCGACGGACCGCAGAGCGTGGTGTTCGAACAGGCGGAGAACCGTCTGCACGCACAGAAAGCGATACTGTTCACGTTGCTCAAGTGATCTGCTTCTCTATCGCGGATTCTATGATACGGAGGAAATCATATTCCCTGCCGGCAGGTATGGTGGCGCCGGCGGCGATATCATGCCCTCCGCCGAAACCGCCGACCTGTTCCGCAGCCTCCTTGACGGCGGCGGAGAGGTCCAATCCCTTCTTTATCAGGCCCTTGTCCGCTCTCGCGGAAACTTTGACACCATCATCGGCATCGGCGAACGCGATGATGGGGATGTCATTCCTCACACCGTCCGAACCGAGTATCATGTTCGCGGCTATCCCCACTATGGTGTCCTTTATCTCGCCGCGTGCGTGGAAGTACTGAATGAATCTCCTTTCGCGGATGATGTTGCTCTGTCTGATGTAACTCATGGCGGTGGAAAGCTGCCTCTTATGCTCGCTCCTGTTCCTGGCGGCATCGGCCAACGCATCCTTGTCGCCGAGACATATACGGAGTCCGGTAGCCGCATCATCATATCTGCCGCAGGAGTTGAGCAGCGTCGCGAACTCCTTCGCATCCCTCAGTTCCGTCCCCTTCTTGGACCTGGGCAGGATGTGGACATCCCCGATCAGCCGTTCGGCGGACGAGCCGGACCTCTCTATGATGTCAATGAGCGATATCTTCACCTCATCCTTCTCATCATCGTCAAGGTCGTTCCACATCCTCCACGAACCGTTCTGTTTCAATGGTATGTTCAGTCCGGCGAAGAATCTCGAGCATTCCGTAGCGTCGGATGTGAGCCCAGGTATCACCGGATCGTTGCAGTACTGGATGAATTGGGTGAGCGGTCTCGTCTCCCTTCCGAAGAGGCGGATGTCCACGACCGTCTCCATGTCGCCGTTGCTTACGGCATCGGAGAGTATCTTGCGGTTATAGCCTACGAACCCGGCCTTATCCTGCACATCACCGGTCGCGCCGACGATGGCAAGGTACGCAAGATCCACGTTCTTACTGTCGATCGCCTTGGATACCGCGTACGTCACACCGGCACCGCTTATCTCCCCCGAACCGTCCAGGCCGTGTTCATGGGGGTTCACATGTATGAGGCCGGAGAAGTCGAACAAGGAGGTCTGTCCGGTCATCCATCCGGGATCGGGAGTGTGGTGATCGGACACGACGATGTTCGGGCGTGTCAGGGAGGAGAGATAACCGCTCCCGAGGTCCACTATCCACACAAGCGACGCCGAACTTCTGTTGATCATATCGGTCGCCGCCGGGTCGAGTTTCTTTATGAAGACGATGTCGTACCTCTTGTTCAGCCGTTCCAGCGTCCTTGAGGCGATAGCGCCGGCACATATGCCGTCCGCGTCGATGTGTGCGACCACCAATACATCATCCGCATCCATGATGGCCGATGCGGCCTTGGCGGCATCGCGTTCCAGGTTCGTGTGTCTCGTGAGTTCGTCGGCCATGTGCATCATCCGGTGTCGGTGCGTGAGGATATGACGTTCAATAAGAAAACAGTTGCCTTTATCTCGCCCGCCCCCATACCCGTAACGTGGACTCCATCGAGATCTTACCGGGCGTCAAGGCATCCAACCGCAGATGTCTGATCCTTGACGACGGACCGACCGTCGTCATCGGCGACCTGCATCTGGGATACGAGAGGGCGCTGGAAGGGGAGGGCATATACCTGCCGAGGGTGAACACCCATTCCATCAGGGATTCCCTGAACCGGATAATATGCGGATACGAGCCGAAGAGGATCGTTCTTCTGGGGGATATCAAGCATGATTTCTCGAGGGCGCCGTATGAATGCCGCTTGGAGATAATCAAACTGATGAGGATGCTGACGGATGCCGCGGATGTCACGGTGGTCAAAGGGAATCATGACAACTTCCTGGAGAACGTGTTGGCGGACATAGGGATGGAGGTCCTTGAGCACACGGATATCGGAGGTTTCAGGCTGGAGCACGGACACATGGATTCCGGGGTCAGACCGGTGATAATCGGACATGAGCACCCTTCCGTCAAGATATCCGACGGCATGAACGGTAACGTGAAATTACAATGCTTCCTGCATTCGGAGGAAGGCATCATCGTGATACCTCCGTTCAGTCCGTTCTCATCGGGAACGGACCTTTCCGAGGAACAGTTCATGTCCGATGCGTGCAAGAAGGCGGATATGGACAAGGCACAGGTGTACGGCGTATCTGAGATAGGGATGATCAGATTGGGGTCATTGGGCGGTCTGAAGGGAACGGACGGGTGATGTCCTCCGGTGCGGAGGTATATATCGGTTCCTTTTACAGGATATCGCACCATTCCTGCATATCAGCGGCGCAATATCCGTCGGTTATATCTATTACGATAGTTAAGGATAGCTTTTTATAGGCGTTAACGTACCGCTTCCGAATATGGTACAGGATATATCATCCAACCATAAAAGCCTTTATTTACGCAAGTTCGAATACGAATCCTCAACATCTCACTTAATTATGCAGATGGAGGAATTTAAAATGAGCGCAGAAATGGACGCACTTATCAACATAGTTGTCAGCGGTAAGATCAAAGAGGCAAAGGATGCAACCCAGAAATGTCTGGACGCAGGCCTCGAGGCAAAGGTCATCATCTTCGATGGTCTTTCAAAGGCAATGGCCATCGTCGGTGAGAAATACGCAGCGAAGCAGTACTTCCTGCCGCAGGTTCTCCTGTCCGCGGACACACTCTACCAGGGCCTGAACCTCGTTCTCCCCCTCCTGAAGGGAAAGGGCGGATCCAAGGGGACCGTCATATTGGGAGTCGTCGAGGGTGACGTGCACGACATCGGAAAGAACATCGTGAAGGCACTGTTGACCGGTCTCGGACTCAACGTCATCGACCTGGGCAAGGACATACCCGTGAAGAACTTCATCGACGAAGCGAAGAAGAACAAGGCACAGATCATCGCCGAGTCCACACTCATGACCCCGACACTCGAGGGAATGAAGGAGACAGTAAAGGTCCTCAAGGAAGAGGGCATGGCCGGCAAGACGTTCCTCATGATCGGCGGCGGTGCGACCTCCCAGGAGTTCGCGACGCAGATCGGTGCGGACGGATGGTCCTACGACGCGGTCGAGGCGACGAAGGTCGCACAGAAGTTCCTGTGATCGTAACGTTCACATACGGAATGACAAACCCTTTCCATTATCTTCATTTTTGATTCCATGTTCCGTTGTCTACGGGCCGAAAGTTATACGGTATGTCTTTTAAATAGTTATACGGTATTTTCAAGGACATGGTCCAACGGTCCGAATTCGACGAATGGGTGTTGCAGTGGATAGCCTCTGAGAAGGAGAAGGGAAGGAAATGTTTCGACGTGAAACGTTCCGGCAATTCGTATTATGTGTACTATCAGACGACACGGTACAACTCCGAGCTTAAGAAACGCGAGAAGGTGAGCGGATATCTCGGAAAGCTGGTCCAGGGGATAGGTCTCGTCGAACCGGACAGGCCGGAGGAGACGATGAGCGACGAGGTCTCCGTGGCAAGGTATGGATTAGGGGTGGACACCGGAGGGACGTTCACCGATGCGGTGATCATAGACCTCGACGATAATTCGATCATAGCTAAAAGGAAATCCCAAACCACTCACCGTGACCTGTCGGCAGGGCTGCATGCATCCGTGAACGCAGTGTTCGATGCATGCGAGATAAGGCCGGAGGACATATCGCTTGTAGGGATATCCACCACATTGGCGACCAACTCCATCCTGGAAGGGATGGGAGGGAAGGTAGGACTGATACTGATAGGGTGGGACCCGATGGGGCCGGTGCATTTCGGTGAGGAACATCAGGTGTTCATCAAAGGAGGGTATGATTCCAGAGGGCGCACCGCGGAACAGCTGGACGATGATGAGGTCCGGGAAGCGATAAGGAAGGTGAGCAAAGGGACGGATGCGATAGCGATATCCGGATTGTTCTCGACCATGAACACATATCAGGAGAACAGGGTCAAGGAGATAGCCGCGGAGATGACGGACATCCCCACGGTCGCCGGCCATGAGCTGTCCGGGACGTTGGGCATAGATATACGGACCGAGACCACGGTGCTCAACGCGAAGTTGATATCCGTGGTGAGCAAGTTCTTCGACGATGTGAAGAGGACGTTCGAATCCAAAGGGATAAAGGCACCGATCATGGCGTATAAGGGAGACGGGTCCGTTATGGATCTGGAGCAGGCGAAGATGTATCCGGTGGAGACGATACTGTCCGGTCCGGCCGCGAGCTCGGTCGGCGGAGCGACGCTCTCAGGCATAGGCAACTGCGCGATAATCGACATCGGCGGGACATCCACGGACATCGCGGTGATGGACGAGGGATTCCCGATGATACAGGAAGAGGGTGCGAACGTCGGTGAATGGAGGACGCGCGTGAAAGCGGTGGACATGTACACGGTCGCACTGGGAGGGGATTCCAGGATGGTGTGGAAGGATTCCAAGTTCGCGATAGGTCCGGAACGCGTCACGCCGCTGTCCTCGCTCGCGCTCCGTTACCCGGAGGTGGTCGATAGGATAATGTACGACGACCTGATCGATTATTACATAGCGTCGGATGATGCGGACATGTCGCAGATGACGGAGAAGGAACTGAGGGTGTACAACGGGATGAAGGGTAAAGGGCCGATGACGTCCCTTGCGATACGTGATTCCACCAACGGGCTGTGGATGATCTCCGATGAACTGGCATCGCTGACGAAGAGAGGCATCCTGGAGGCGTCATCGCTCACACCGACCGATATAATGGTATTCCAGGGGAAGTTCAAGTTCGGTGACCCGAAGGGTGCCGAGGCGGGCGTCCACGCGATAGCGGAGAAGCTTGGGATGACCGACAGACAGGCGGCCGCGACCATGATGGAGGAGATAAGGATGAGGATATCCGACGCTCTGATCACGAAGCTGCTGGATGACGAGATGGACGGCTGGCATTCTGACGGATCTACAAAGCTTACGAGGAAGATGACATCGCTGAAAAGGGAGAAGGTCCTGGACCTCCTGCCCAGGATGAGGTATCCCATAGTGGGAGTGGGCGCACCGGCGGAGGCGCTCATGTCGGACATGGGCGAGAGGTTCGGTACATCCGTGGTATTCCCGGAGCATTTCGATGTATGCAACGCGGTCGGTGCGGTAACGAGCAAGATATCCGAATCGCTGACGGCGACCGTCGCTCCAACGCTGGATTACAGGTTCTCGGCATCGATCCCGTTCATGGGGATGGTGTATTACGACAGGTTCGAGACCGCCGTACAGGCGGCCTCACGCAGCCTGACCGCATATCTGACGGAGAAGGTGAAACGTTCCGGCGCGGTGAACATCAAAGCTGTGACAAGACAGAACACACACTTCTCCACTGAGGGCGCGCACGGCAACTGGGAGGAGGAAGCGATCGCCAGGAGCATAAACTTCGCCGACGTCACGGTGAGGGTGACCGGGGATCCAAAGATGTCATAGGTGCCATAGGGCGTACGTAGATCGAGAGGCATACGTCCAGGCCCGGACACCAACATCCAGAGGTATCTGTACGCATAAAAAATGAAGGTTAACGCTGTGCGCTGGCGCTCTTAAAGGAACGGGTGCGTCTATATTAAATAAGTTGATTTCGTTGGGGTTTTCAAGGAGATATTATTATGTCAATGACTCCAAGAGAAAGAGTGCTCGCAGCATTGAGAAAAGAGAAGCTCGACAGACCGCCCGTGGCGGTATTCACACAGAGCGCGACCATCGGTCAGATGGAGGCGCTGGGCGTGTTCTGGCCGGAGGCACACTCCAACCCCAAGGCAATGGCCAAGTTGGGAGCCGGACAGGCCGAAGTACTCGGTTTCGAGGCCGTAAGGGCACCGTTCTGCCTGACCGCCGAGGCGGAGAGGATGAACTGCACCGTCGACCCCGGAAAGCAGGACAGGACGCCCATGCTCAAATCGCACCCCTACAAGTTCGACCCGATGATGGGCGAATACGATGAGCCCAACCTGATGAGCCCCGAGGAATTCCTGAAGGGCGGCAGGCCGGCCGCGGTATTGGAGGGAATAAAACTTCTGAAAGAGGCGAAGGGAAAGGAGTACGCGGTCATCGCGGGTAACACCGGTCCGTTCACGCTCGCCGGTCACCTGGTAAGCACCGAGAACCTCGTCTTCGGTATCATGATGGCACCGGAAGAGGTCACGAAATGGATCAAAGCGGTCAACCCCATATGCAAGGCATACACCCAGGCGCTCGCCGATGCCGGTGCGGATGTCATCCAGATGTCCGAGCCGTCCGCATCCACCGACCTGCTCTCGCCGGACATGTTCGACGAGTACGCCGGATGCTACCTGAAAGAGAGCCTCGCGGCCGTCAAGGGAGCGTCGTCCATCCTGCACATCTGCGGTAACACAACGCCCATCCTCAACAACATGATCGCGACCGGTGTGACCGGTCTCTCGATCGAAGAGAAGGTGGACCCGAAGGAAGCCGTCAGGATAGTTGCGAAGAGGGTCGCACTCGTGGGTAACGTCGGTTGTGTCAACCCGCTGCTCATGGGAACCCCGGATGAGTGTTACAAGCACGGAAAGATCGTCAGGGAAGCCGGATTCGATGTCGTCGCACCGGGCTGCGGACTGTCCGCACTCACCAAGAACGACAATCTCATCGCGCTTGTCAAATCGATCAAAGAGTAAGACTATCGACAAACCTTTTCCTTTAAACCCTTTTTACAACCTTCTCTCGTTAATGAGTATTGTGAGTATACGGCGTTTTGAAAGCGTTTATATGGGATTAGGCCGTTGCGACCCACAGAGGCATTTGTATGGCATCCTACGGAGTTGCATTGGACCTCGGAACCAGCGGTTTCAGGTCTCATCTGGTAGATCTCGATAAGAACGGAAAGATACTTTCAACGGCGGTGACGGTACGGCATCCATTACCCGGTGCCAATATCATGGACCACCTTCATTTCTGGATGTCGACCGGTTCCGAGATAGGTCACAAGATAATAATGAAGACCGTCGACGACCTCATAAGGCTGCACGGTCCTGAGAACATAGGCGACATAAAAAAGGTCGCGATATGCGGCAATCCGATCCAGTTATCCCTGTTCGAGAACATAGAGGTCCGCGACCTCGCGTTCGCGGGCGAGAACAGGCTGAAGAACCTTGGTGTCGTGAGGCCGAGCAGGAAGGCCCACACGAGGAGGGCCGGCGACATAGGCATGCTGTCCCTGCGGTCCGATGCGGAAGTGATGATCCCTCCGGCGATAAGGCATGAGATAGGTGCGGATGCGCTTGCGATGATCATGCGTTCCGGGATGCTCGATAAGAAGGAACCGTGCATGGTCACCGACTACGGGACGAACGCCGAGATGGGATTGTACTATGACGGCGAACTCTACTCCGGGAGCGCGGCCGCGGGGCCGGCGATGGAAGGACAATCGATAAAGTACGGTGTGCTCGCGTCGCCGCATGCGATATCCGATGTCAACATGGCCGAGGACGGCCTCTGGGACAACCTGGTCCTTAACGATAAGTTGATACCGATGGTCGCATGCAAGGTGGACCCGGCGACGGGAAGGGAAGTGAGATTACTGGATTACTCCGCGAAAGGGATCACGGGGACAGGCGTGGTATCGTCGATGGCGATGGGTCTGGAATCCGGTTTGATAAAGTTGCCGTTCGTGGACACGCCGGACAAGAAGATACACCTGATGGACGGTGTGTGGTTCTCCGAGCGCGACGTGCAGGAGGCAGGGAAGGCGATGGGTGCGATAAGGGCCGGTCATAGGACACTTGTCCATGAGGTGAACATAAGCGATGACAAGATCAGGGTGATGTACATGGCCGGCGCGTCCGGAACGTATGTGGATCCGATAAAGGCACAGATCTGCGGTATGATCCCGAGACGGCTGGACGAGGTGTATCAGCTTGGTAACACATCTTTGATGATGGCACACGAGCTGCTTGCCAAGGAGGATACCTTGGACAGGATGCAGGACGTGGCCAACTCGATATCGTCGAACCACATAATGTTCGCCGGGAACAAGACGTTCGAGGACATGTACGTCCTGGAACTGGCGTACTGGACAGAGGGAATGTCCGCGGAGATGTACAACGAGATGATGGTGATGTACGGTCTGGAACCGCTGCCGGAGATCAAACGGCCGTCCAAGGCCGTGAGGACGGTGGCCAGCGACATCCCCGAGATCGGAAGGGGATTCTACTCCCTGGAAGAGGTGGGGATGAAGATGTACGAGCAGTTCAAAGGCTGCAACGGATGCAAGAAGTGCGAGAAAGGCTGCCCGGAGAGAGCGCTCACCCTCATAAAGGATGCACCGGGAGGACCAATGGTCCAGGTGGCATCCGACCGCTGTCTCGGAACCGCCTGCAAATCGTGTGAGATGAACTGCCCGATGAAGGTGTTCCATTTCACGGAACTCCGGGTGGACCTCTGAGCACACCGTAAACCGCTTATCCTTTTCATTATCATTGACACGCAAACTTTATCCGACCGGATGTTCTGACATGACATATGACACAACTCGCCGTTAATCAAAAAGCTGCGAAGTCGTTCAAGGACATCCTTGAACTGAGATACGAACCGGTGGCGGTAAAGCTGGTGAAAGAGAATGAGAATTTCCCGGCAGGTTTCGAGATACCGGATAAACAGCTCAGCTACTGTCAGTCGGTGATGCAGGCCCGCCATGGCGGCAGGTTCATGATGCCTCCGGAAGCGCATGTATGCAACGTGGGAGCATCCGTCCTGGGGATGATGCCGGTACCCGAGAAGGTCGCGTCAGGGGAGTTCCACTTCATGCAGAAGGTGCATGACACGATCGATGCGACCAAGAGGATGATAGACGAGTCGGCGAACATACCGTTCAAGACCAAAGGAACAGTAGTATGTCCCCTGAAGGATGCGAACTTCGAACCGGATGTGGTGATATTCGTGGACATACCGGAACGGATCTATTGGTTCTCCGCCCTGTACTCCTCCTCCAAGGGAGGAAGGGTGCAGTATTCGACGGCACCGTTCCAAGCGGCATGCGTCGACGCGACCGCGGCACCGGTCTCATCCGGAGCGCCGAACATATCCATAGGCTGCATGGGATGCAGGAAGAGGACGGATCTGAAACAGGATGAGATGGTGATAGGTGTGCCGGGACATCTGATAAGCAGTATGGTCACAACGCTGGAGAGGTACAGGGAGGATGTGCTGCCGAAGGCGAACAGGTCCGGCTGATAACATCCAAAAGCGTTTCCGCTGATTCATTTTATATCTGTGGAGCCCGTTCGGGCAATGGATATGAGCGAAGAGATGGATGAGAAGGATATAGAGATACTCGAGATGCTGAGGAAGGACTCGCGTACGCCGATGGGACAGATAGGTGACGCGTTAGGCATATCCAAGGCGACGGTCAGCAGAAGGATCGCCAAACTCGAGGATGATAATGTGATAACGGCACATTCGCTGGAGATAGACCCGTCGAAGCTGGATGTGCTCAGGTCCATGCTCAGCATACAGGTCATAGGGTCATCCATGCCGCACGTCATAGAGAATCTCCGGAAGCAGAAGGAGATAATGTACATCCACAAAGCGTTCGGGGACCATCATCTGGTATGTGAGGTGTACACGAGGAACGTGGGCGACCTTTACGAGATGATACAATCCATCCTTCTGGTGATGAGTCAGAGCATCAAGAGCATAGAGGTGGACGCATTGGTGGAAAGGATAACCGTGAACCAGAACGCGGACATAAAATTGTACAGGTCGATAAGACATCAGAAGTGATACCATGCAGCTGAACCGTTGTCCGAAGGCATCCGCAGAGACAGGTATAAGGACGATGCTCCCGGAGGAGACCCTCAAGAGGGTGCTCCCGCTGCTGGCGGCCGCCGGGATGGATCCGTTGGAGGACATAACCGGGAAGGACGACATAGGGATCCCGGTATTCTCGATAGCAAGGCAGAACACCGCTCACGGTAAGAAGAAGGTGTACAACGGAAAGGGCCCGACACCGGAGCAGGCCAAGGCATCCGCCATAATGGAGGCGATGGAGAGATACAGCGCGGAACTCCGGGAGACGGACGAGATAATATACGGAACGGTGGACGAGGCGTCCGAGGTGGGATTCACGCTCGATCCTGCGGAGATGATACTTCCGATGCGCACGCTGAACTACTACAGGAACGACGTGATCGCATGGTGCCGCGGATTCGAGATGTTCCGCGGCGAGAGCATATGGGTGCCTGCCTGTGCGGTGTATCACCCATACTTCCCGGACGGGGACATCCAGCTGTTCAGGTTCCATACCAATGGCATAGCGTCAGGCAACACCATGGAGGAGGCGATACTCCACTCGATGCTCGAGCTCATAGAAAGGGATGCATGGTCCATATGCGAGCACAGGGAAAGGATGAACGCGGACGTCATCGCCGACAGCCCCATATGTGAGGCGCTGCTGAAGAGATTCAGCGACAGCGGTGTGGAGATCCATCTCAAGGATCTGACGAGCGACATCGGCATACCGACCATAGGTGCCGCAGCGGACGATGTCCGGACGAAGGATCCGGAACTCCTGACCATAGGGGTCGGAACACATCTGAATCCGGAGATAGCGGCCGTTCGTGCGCTGACCGAGGTGGCGCAGTCCAGGACGACGCACAAGCACGGCTCCAAGATCAATGCGCAGCTGCAGCGCATAAGTCAGGAGATGGGGTACGAGAATGTCAAGAAAGCGAACAGGGTCTGGTACTCAAGATCTGGTAGCAGTGTGAGACTATCCGATATGAAGAGGATGGATACACCCTATGTCCTTGATGATATAGAGGTCGTTTTCGACAATCTGATAAGGTGCGGATTCGACAAGGTGATAGCTGTGGACATCACAAGACCGGAGGTAAATGTGCCTTCAGTGAGGATGATAATACCCGGTTTGGAGGTCTCAACGATGGATCCGGAGCGCGAAGGTCCGAGACTTACAGGGCACGGAGTAATGGTCAACAATCGTTAGAATCAGGTGTTGGACGCTTCCTTTATATATGTTAAGTGATGGATTGGACATAACAATTGTGCATTTTTACCTAAAATGCGCACATTTTATATGTGAATAGGCATTTACAGAGCTTGCAAGGGGAGAAGGAGCAGGTTCGCCTGTTCCGGTGTTATAGGATATGGAGGTATCAAATGCCAAAATACAAGGACGTAATAGACCTGTATGACGACCGCGGGAAACGCATCGCTAAGGATGTGCCGCTGGAAGCCATCAGTCCGTTGCGCAACGGCGCGATCAAGAGACTCGCCTCTATGACCAAGAGAACAGTAGCCGTCAACCTCGCCGGGATCGAGAGTGCTCTCAAATCCGGTAAGATGGGTGGCGACGGATGTTTCATCAAAGGTAAAGAGATCGATATCCCGCTGGTCGCAAATGCTAGCAAGATAGCCAAAGCTGTCAAAGAAATGGTCCAGGTCACAGATGGTGACGGAACTCTCGTCGAACTGAAGTCCGGCGGGAAGAACCTTGTCGTCGTCGTGCCCGAGGAGAGACTGTCCGCAGGTGTGGAGTACACGACTGGTTTCACGGCAACTGCATCCGCAGTGACCGAGGCGATCATCGACGAATTCAAAGTTCCGATGTACAAGGCCAACATGGTGAAGGGAGCGGTCTGGGGAAGATACCCGCAGACGATGACGTTCTTGGGCGCCAACGTGAGATCCATCCTCGAAGTTCCGCAGAACAACGAGGGAGCAGGTTTCGCACTCAGGAACATTATGTCCAACCACGTGGTCGCACTCGTCGGCAGGAACGCGATGCAGGGTGTTGCCCTGTCCGCACTGTTCGAGCAGCTCGGTGCGTTCGAGATGGGTGACGCGATAGGTCCGTTCGAGAGGGGTCACCTTCTCGCACTCGCATACGAGGGACTGAACGCGAACAACATGTTATA
>Ga0123356_10004063_pt1 | contig 15197 bp, 16 predicted proteins | sample TergutEmb28metaG_2_FD_92546 | JGI IMG/M metagenome (GOLD analysis project Ga0123356, IMG submission 92546) | Embiratermes neotenicus P3 segment gut microbial communities from Petit-Saut dam, French Guiana - Emb289 P3 | ecosystem: Host-associated > Arthropoda: Insects > Digestive system > Gut ... | reverse complement strand
TTCTCCTGTAATTCAAGTGGCTCTTTTGTCAATTATTCAGGATTGCCAATTTGGCGAGTTTGAAATACCTAAGTCGATTTTTAGAGTTGCTGCAGGAAATTATAACAATATAACAGGAACCCATAATATGAGCCTTGCTTTAATGAACCGCTTTTGCCATATCTTCTATGATATGAATATGGATTTCTTTTTGGAAGGATTTGTTTCGGGTTGGCATAACTACGATAATTGCAAAATTAATAATCAAAATGAACAAACTGATAAAACATTATATTACCGTCTTGCGGTAACAAATTTTGTTAAGCAGCATCCTGATTTATTAAACGCCTTTCCAACCGACGGAGCAGTATCAGATCCGCATGAATTTGCTTATCCAACTCCAAGGTCGTGGGAAATGATTGTAAAAATACTTTCGGTTTTAGACAGCAACGAACCGGAATATATACAAGAACTTGTAAAAGGCTGCATTGGCGAAACCACAGGGAATTTCTTTTTGAAATTTCTGCAGGATCACAAAGGTCTTGAGATTGAGATTCCGCATTTTGTAGGAAAAGAAGATAAATTCCGGCTGCCATATCCTGATCGCCATGATCATGTTTCTCAGATAATGGCTTCTATGGTTTATTATTTGGAAAAAGATCCAAAAAAATATATGGAGCTTTGGATACACGTTATTAATGTTCTGCATAACGAAGACAATAAATACGGTGATTACGCTTCTTATGACGGTTTAATAATGAAGTACTTGTATCCAAATATAAAACTTCTATTGGATAATAAGGTTCTCTTGCCAAGTTCGATAAAAGATTTTAGCAAACGAATACCTTGTTATAATTTATTAAGCATAGGGATTTAATTAAATGGCAGATTCATTTGAATTACGTTTAATTAGAGCTGCTAAAAATGTTTCTGGTCAATACCCATATTATTCTCCTGCCATTGTAAGGGCAAGATTCAGGCGTAATAATAATATACCTACAATGTGTATCAATAGTTCACTTGTAATTTCTTATAATGAATCTTATGTAAACTCGCTATCCGATGAAAATTTAGAAAAGGATGTTTTACATGAAATACTTCATTATATAAACGGGCATCATGGGAGATATAAGAATAATACATTACGGAATATTCTTCCTTTTAATATCCATAATATGGCGATGGATTTGGAAGTAAATGAATTTATAAAAAATTTCCCTAAAAATGGATTTATTGCAAAAGATTTTGGCATGCCAAAAAATAAAAGTTACGAGGAGTATCTTGGTATTATAAACAGGGATATGCCGCAGGAATTAAAAGAAATAATCAAGTTAGGAAAATTTCCGTCAGGCGAACTTGATATGGAAGGTTACGACGATATATATCTTGAAATTTTAGCTGATTTGGTTAATGAATGTGAAAGGGCTGCAGGAATAGGAGGAGGTTCTGACAGTAAAATCCGCAAAGTTAAAAAAAGAAAGTATCCATGGCAGCAGGTATTTCAGAATATTATCGCAACAAAAATGACAGATATAACTTCGGGATACCGGTTTAGAACTTATGAAAAAACAAACCGCAGACTTGTTCATTTTCCTGATATTATTATGCCGCAATACTTTGATCGAAAAAGCAAAATATCATTAAAAATTATTATGGATATATCAGGTTCTATGGGTGATAATGTAGGTAATATGTACGGAGTAATGAAAAGTTTGGTTGATATTCTTGATCTTCAAATTGATATTACAGTATTGGAAGTTAATACTAGTGTAGAAAATATCAAACACGGCTTCGATTTAAAAAAGGAATCAATAAAAAGTAAAGACGGCGGCGGAACTGATATGGGAGCAGGGTTATATTATATTCAGGATGAAAAGATGGAGGCTGATTTAATCGTCGTAATGACCGATTCTTATACACCATGGCCTGATCCGCCGATTCTTGTAGATAAAACTGTTGTATTAACCGATAATCCTGATGATTATGACGGACCGTATCCTGTGTATCCTGTAGAATTTTAAAGGAGGCAATGATGGAAGATGATGAATTAATTGAAGATGATAATTATTATGAAAGTTTGATCACATTAAATAAGATTCCAGAGGAACAAAGAACCGATAAACAATGCCTGGAAGCGGTGAAAGAATATGGATACGCTCTTAAATATGTACCAGAAAAACTGATAAACGCTAAATTATGTCTTGAAGCAATTAAGAGCGATGGGGAAGCACTTGAATACGTACCTGAAAAACTAAAAACTGAAGATTTATGCAAAAAAGCTTTAAAAAGAAATGCAGGCGCTATTATGTTTATCCCAGAGGAATACAAAACAGGAAAAATGTGTCTGGAAGCAGTAAAATCTGACGGGCATTTACTAACATTTGTTCCAGAAAAATTAAAAACTGAAAAACTGTGCCTTGAAGCTATAAAAAATTCGACTTCCTTTAATTATTTTGATGATAATCCCAAAGAATTGCTTGAATTAGTTCCGGAAAAACTAAGAACAACAGAGATTTGTAACGAATCGGTTAATCGAAGTGGTAGTTCGCTTGCGTTTGTTCCAGAAGAATTAAAAACAATGGATTTATGTATTATTGCTGTAAGAAACGACGGTTTTGCAATTAGCCATGTGCCAGATGAATTTAGAACAATGAAGATGTGGCTTGAAGCTATTAGAAACAGGAATGTGATTAACATCGTACCCGAAGAATTCAAAACAATGGAATTATGGCTTGAAGAAGTTATAAGAAACAAAGGTGATAAACTCGAATTAGTACCGGATGAATATAAAACAGAAAAGTTCTGGCTTGGTTTGGTAAGACGTTTCGGACAAAAACTTAAAGATGTACCTGAAGAATTTAAAACAGAGGAGGTATGTTTTGGAGCAATAAAAAGTTCTCCTGTTGCGCTTAAATATGTTCCAGAAAAAATAAAAAACGCTAAACTATGCTTTGAAGCAGTAAAACGCAGCGGCCACTCTCTTGCATTTGTGCCGGAAGAACTTAAAACAAAAGAATTATGTAACGAAGCTGTAAAAAACAGCAGAGGTGTTGCGCTTAAATATTTACCAGATGAATTAAAAACAGAAGAATTGTACCTTAATACGGTGGCAAAAAACGGTGTTGCACTTCAGAATATTCCAAAAAATTCCAGAACAGCGGATTTGTGTTTTGAAGCTGTAACACAAAATTCTAAAGCTCTGCAGCATGTTCCCGATGAGCTTGAAGCGGAAAAACTGTTTCTTAAAGTAATGGTTGAATCAAAAAGGGAACAATGAAAAATTATACAGATAAGATTAATTTATTGGAAAATAAAGAGTACAATAAAAAATTAAACATATATTTAAAACATAGTATTTTTGATTTACCGGAATTGGGAGAAACAATATATGGGAAAATTATTATTCATAAGACGATTCAGGAAGACAAATTCATGGAATGTAAGAGCGTAAAAATAACTACTATGAGTGATGAAGATAAGCCATTCGAATATGTTTTTATTAATGATCCAAATAATTATCTTATTGAATCTATAAACTTTCCTGGCAGATTTCTGTCTATGATAAAAAGCAAAGTAAAAAACAATTATGAATTATATGGACCTGTAGAAATCGATGAGTTTTTTAGTAAAATATCATCGTATGAAAGAGACATCAAAGAAACATAGCCATATAGACAGGAAGATGAATAATATTGTCTTTAATCATTACATCCTTGGTGTATAGTATGTATGTTTCTCCCAGCTTTGCGGAAAACTTTTTTCTGAATTTATCAAGAGAAGAATGTGATAGATGTTCAGAAGATTTTACTTCGATAGGGCAGATTTTTCCTTTTTTTGCAATCAAAAAATCGATTTCTATTGTGTTTTTTCTATCGTTATTGTCAACTCTGGAATAAAAAAACAGGCGATGTCCGCTGCACCTGAGCATTTGCGCTGCTGCGTTTTCGATTAGCATACCTTCGTTAATGTGCAGTTTATCAAGCAGAATTGCGCGGTACAGTTCGTTATCAGAATAATCGTTATCCCTAAAGGTATGAGTAACCAAGAGTCCTGTATCTGCCATATAAATTTTTTGAGTGGTATGATCTCCGCTCATTGCCAAACCAACGCTTGGATCTGTAGCATTAAAGCATGGATTAACGATCATACCGTCGCTTAGCCACATAAAAGCATCTTCGTAACTTCGCAAGCGGGCATTTTTATCTATAGATGACAATTTATATTTTTTTTCTTTTTTAGAAAGCTGCCCCGGCAAAGAATCAAAAATAGCAGTTACTTTGTTTTTATATCCGCCGGCATATTTAGAAATGTCGTTGCGGTACAGAGATAAAATCCGTTTTTTTACAATATCTGCTGCGGAAAAATCCTTGTCTTTTATATATTCAAGAACAGCCTGCGGCATACCGCCAACAAGCAGATACTGCCTAAAATCATTCATTATTTTACGATGTAAAACCTGCCCAAGCGGTTTTTTCTGTTCAAAGCAGGATGAAATAAGAGGCACAGTGGTTTCATCATTTAATGCCCATAGAAATTCTTCAAAATCCATGGGATTTACTTCAAGCTCTTCTTCTTCTGATGGAATAATAATATTTTGTACATTTTGCTTTATCGATAAAAAGGAACCGGTTTCTATATAATCATATCTGCCGTCTGCCACCAGATATTTTAGTAACTGCCGCGCTCTTGGAAATTGCTGTATTTCATCAAATATAACTAGGCTTTCTCTTTTATACAGCTTTGTATTGTAGAATGCAGAGAGTTTTGCAAAAAGTAAATCCAAATCGGTGTTTTCATTCTTAAAAATATCATTGATTTCTTTTGCGGTATTTCCAAAATCAACGATAATCATGCTTTTATACTCATTTTTTCCAAATTGTTCGCAAATGAAGCTTTTTCCGACTCGCCTTGCGCCCTTTAATAGCAATACACTGGTTCCTTTGCGGGTATCTTTCCAATTTAGCAGTTTTTGATAGATTTTTCGTTTTAATACCATTTTATTGCCTTTCCTTTAAAAACGCAATTTCGCAGTCTTTAGACGAGAAATTGCCAGTGTCGTCCATAAACTAACCGAGTTTATGGACAGACACTAATTATACTGTCAATTGCACGAAAAGGCAAGTTTCAAACCCCAAAATTTGCACGAAAAGGCACTTTTCAAAGGACAAATCTAACACATAAAGGCAGGGTAATCTGGCTTGCAGGCTAGAACAGGTTGAGGAATTACTAAGAATAATTGGTTAAGCTATTTCAATGAAACATTGTAATATAGACAGGAAGATGAATTATATTTAATATTTATATTATGGGTGAATCATGGCAATTAAAATTTTAAATGAAGAATTTGCTATTCAGGCCTATGACTATATTTTAAAAACTATTAATGAAAATAATAGACATCCGTCTGATAAACTTGTTAGTTTTTCGTTTAAACTAGAAAAAATTTATCAGGAAATGGTAAAAAATGATAAAGTATCAAGTAAAAAATTATTTTACTTGATTGGGTATATAGAAGGAAGATATCCTGTTTCAAAGCATATTATAGATCAATCAGATGGAATTAGAGTCCATTGTAATGATTCTAAGCATGAAGATATTAGACCAAAAGTTTCATATTATAAATTATATATTAAGGCATTAATTGATATTATTTATTATTATTCTTCAAAAAAAATCCCAAAAAGACTGGAAAATGCTTTTGAAAAGATTAGTTCTACGTATAAAATAAAACTTTTAAAGAAACATCCTGCAATGAAAAATATTGAAGTTGTAGTTGATAAAAAAGAGAGAGAAATAAAAGAACTAGAAGGAGAAAAATTCATTTACGAAAATAAAATCAAGAAAGCGCCTATTGAGAAAAGATACAATAAAAATAATAAAAATAAAATAACACAGATAAAAGAGACAAAAGTAAAACAAATTGAAAATACAATTTCAAATGAAGCAAAAATAAAAAAACCAGCAGCAGCTCAAACTAAAAAAACAATTCAAAGTGGGCTATGTACAGAAAAACAGGAGAGAGATAGATATTCATTAAATGGAAATGATATACGTGAACATAAACGCAATAAAATAAAAAGAAAGTTGTTAATTCAGACTATAATAGGAATAGTAATAATTATAATATTTTTAAAAACGACACTTTGGGCAAATGCAATTTTAATATGGGTTAATATTTTTGCTTTTTTGTTTACAATAAATCGTATCTATAATTTAATTAATTTTGAAAGGTATTATAAGAGATTGAAAAAGAAAAAATATTAACAAATTGTCAATTAGTTATGATTTAATAAGACATCAAAAGAAGATTCAGCTTCTTTAAGTTTGTCGCGGAAAACTTTTAATCGATTACTCACATCCTGAGAAGGATTTTTTGATTCGGGGTAAAATTTTAAAAATATCTCTTTATCTATTGGTATTGTTCCGTGTTTTTCGTATGTTTCCCAAATTTCGGTGTCGATGTATTCATTTAAATATTCAAAATAAACGGATAAGAATTTTATATCTATTCCGCCATTAAGACATTGTGCTGTAAATAACGCTTTATGAAAAGGTCTAGTTTTTTCCTGCTTGTCTGCAAAAACAGATTCCAGCGCCATTTTTAATTTTTCTATTTTTTCGGGTTCATTATCTTCAATAATTTGACGAGTATCAGGAATATTCTTGAAACTAGCATCGTTAATGGAAATAACATTTACTTTTGCATTTAATTCAAGATAATATCGTATCTTTTTTTTCGGTAAATTAAACCATATTGCAGCTTCTGATTCTTTCTCGTAATCAGATAATTGTCTTTCTAATTCACATTCTTTTAATCTTATAAAATCTTCTATTTCTTTTAATTTTTTCCTCATTCCAGGCGGTAAATATATATGTTCGTTCTCTTCTTTCTTATGTTTACGGTGATATTCTGCTTTTGCCCGTGATAAAGATACTTTTAGATATCTAAAAAAATAGTTTGCATTTTCAAAAATAAGAGGGTTTTCTCTGTATTTTGCAATTCTAAAAACTGCTTCTGTAATTTCTTCCCAGTATTCATAAGTAGAATTCCTAAAGAAGCAGTTAATGCTCCATTTTGACAATAAATCCAGGAATTGTAAAACAAATACTTGCCGGCGGTCATCGGCAGGTTCGTTAATCAATTTTTGATACAAAGAGAAAATTTCATTTTCATACTGTTCCTCAGTTTTTTGATGTATTTCCACTCATACTCCTTACATTGCAAAAAAATCTTTTAAAATCTTAGAAGCATTTTCTGAATTAGCCGCACCCATCGTTCCCATCAGTTTAAAAAGATAATAAAGAGATGTAATATCAAAAAGCATAGGGTGTTCCAGTTCTCTTGTTGTTTTATTGAATTCTACTTTTCCGTAAACTACATACTGGACTATTGCTCCGCGGAATTCTTCTGCAAATCTTAAAGCGCAGAAAAGCGAAAGAGTTTCCGGTTTAAAACCGTAAGTAATATCGGTATAAATCTCTGCATTTTCCGGTATTTTTTCCATTAAATCGGTTATAAGTTTGTTATAGGTCTGTTTAGTTGCCAGGAATTCCATTTCTACTGAATCATAACTTAGTACTGCGCCTATTTCTTTATTAATGTTTTCGATTTCTTCGGTAAATATGGCTTTATTCTGTTCGCTTTCGCTATTTTTTCCGGCAGTTAAAATATAGATAATTTTTACTTGTTCTCCGTTTTTTAATGTTTTTGCCAGTACGCCGTTTATTGGACAACAGACAGGTTTTTCATATTCTATCGATTTATTGCCATCGACAGGATATGTCATTGCTTTAACTTCATGCGGCGGCTTCATTGGTACTGTTATTATTACAACTTTCATTTTTTATCTCCTCACCATGAACAATGCTTGATTTTATTGGTACTAAATAGTCTTAATTTTATTTTATATAAGGAAAAAATACTATTTAAGTGCAAAAAAGTCAAGTTCTTAATGTTTAGTTCTTATATTCCTGAACATTGTTAATAGCAGATATATTACAAGGGGGGAATGATGAAAAAGATGACCATTTTATTAATTTTAAGTCTCTTGAGTACGACCATTCTTTGTACAAAAGTATTTGCATCTGGAAGTGTAGATCTTAACATAACAAACAGGACAAGCAGTAAAATTGATGAAATAATTATTCATGATATAACAGATAATAAAAAAATACCATATTTTATTACTATAAACCCTAATGAATCAGTAAAATTAAAAGTAAAAAAGGATAAGAATTATAATGTTGTTTTGATCTGTGTTAATAAGCATAAATATGGTGTCCAAAACAGAAGGTTTCCAAGAAATTCAAATGACTTAATTATAACAAATCGAAATTATATATTTGAAAATCTGGAATCTTTTTTTAGAAGAATAATAGGGATGTAAATATGAAAAATGTAATCAGGCATATATTTAGATTCGCAGTGTTTCTGATACTGGGATATATCGCTTTTATGTGTTTTATCCTAGGTTTATTTATTGGAACATTAATAATTATTAGTGTGTGTTTGGTAATTAATTATTTTACTATGGAAAAAGAAAAATTTATCGCAAAGCAAAAAAGGACGCAAAATACAATAAAAGACTTAAAAGAAAGGGTTAATTGCAGCGTTGAAACAACTGGTGAATATTTAAAATTAGCAGCAGATACTGCTGGTATATTATGCGTTAAAACTGGTAAAGCAATTGGTTCTGGTGTTAAGTCTGGTTATAAAGAAATGGGAGGCAGAGAAGGCGCCAAAAAAATGGCAAAAGAAATTGGCAAAGCTGCAGAAGAATCAGTAGTATTCGGCAGTCACTTGATATATGAAGTTGGTGAAGGTATTTCAAAAGGCTCAAAAACAGCAAAAATACAGATTGAAGCAAAGAAAAAAGATCGCGCTAAAATAGAAAATCAAAATAAAACGAGAGATCTAACAGATGTAATTTATAAAATATTGGATGATTAAAGTATTTACTCCTGCAGCTTCCAGTCATTGTTAATGATATAAAGCAAACCAAAGGAGAATTAAATGATCGAATTAATTATTACTTATTTTTTTGTCGCACTGGTTATATTTTCTGTTACAAGAAGCCGGACAGCCAGTTTTACATGGCCATTGGTGCTTGTCAGATTTATTGCAGGATTTATTTCTGGAATAATTAATTCTAACAGAGCTTAAAATGGAATATGTATTTATTTAATTAACGGAGGGAGATTATGGCAAAAAAAAGACCTGGCGATGTTGTTTATGTAAACAGGAACGGATTATATCAACATTATGGTGTTTATGTGGGGAATGGGAAAGTTATTCACAAGACAGATAAAGGCGTACAAGAAGTAAGCTTGGAACAGTTTCGCAGACAATCCCCAACTTACCATATTAAGCCGTCATATAAACCAAAAAAGGCGTTAAAAAGAGCAAAATCCAGACTTGGAGAAAAAAGTTATAATCTTTTTACCGATAACTGCGAACATTTTTCAAGTTCATGTTCATCAGGTTTTAAACATTCATCGCAAGTTGAGAATTTTATAACAGGCGCAGCCGTTATTGCCGGCGGATTAGCATTTGGGTGGCTTGCATACCTAAGTGATAGAGATTAAAAGATAAATATTTATGGAAAATAAAATCGGCGAAATGTGGAATAATGAGACAGTATTATTTATCTCTGATGAGTATTATAAAGATCGTTCATGCAGAAGAATTACATTAACAACCGAGAAAAAAGCTTATAAAACACTGATAGGGCCTTCGCATGATCTATATAATGTAAAAATTGATGATATGGATTTATCCAAATTTGATTATTACGGCTGGCATAATAATTGTAAGATTTAATTGACAGATATTTGTTTTTTGTTTAAAATTAGATGACAGGGGAGAAAGATGATAACTAAGTGGCGTGCAAAAAACTTTAAATCTATTCTTGATCAAGAGCTTGATCTTGCTCCTCTTACCATTTTTTGCGGTGTAAATTCCAGCGGAAAAAGCTCGTTTTTGCAAACAATCGCCATGCTGGCTCAATCTTCAAGAAGCGAGCATAAATCAAATATATCTTTTAAAGGTGACATAGTTGATCTTGGAAATTACGATCAGTTATTGAATAAAAATGCCGGTTCCATTAATCAAGATTCATATGAAATTGGAATAAATCTGGAATTATTAATGGATAATAATGAAAAAACAGTTACAGAACTATGCCTTAGAGCAGGTCAAAACAAAAAAATTGTAAGAGTTAGTTCATTTTACATGAAACATGTAAAAGATGGTACCAGTGATTCTTTTATTAAATGGAGAGAGATGAATCATCCTATTACCTATTATACTGGTTATCATAAATATGACGTAAAAAAAATTGATAAAGATGGTAATGAAATTTATGAAGAGTTAATTAATGAACCAAAACTGGATGCATCTTCGATAGAAGAAGTTAAATCAAGAATTCTTGAAAAACTTTCTTATGTAGATAGAGATGATTTTAATAAATTAAAGAAGTTTGATAAAGATGCAATTCCTATATTAGATTTTAAAAACTTTCATATTGTACCTTATACAATCAAATTCTATTTACATGAAACAGATGAAGCTTTCAAAATAAAGGAAGATCATACATATAAATTATTAGAAATTCTTACGCAATTGCCGCCTGAACCATTAAATATTGATGAATCTATAAAATATTCTGAAAAAATTATATATAAATCAGGTCTTAGTAAAGATATTATTAATAATTTACTTATGTTGCTTTCAAATCCAGATGATGATTATTATAAACCAAATTTATTCTTTCCAATATTTAATTATAATTATTATTTTAAGAATTATGTAAAAACAAATTTAAATAATGAAGAAATGTTTAATATAAATTTGGCAGATTGGTTTTATGTTCTGTCTAAACTTGATAAAGATGAGAAAGAAAATATCATTGAAGGAATTAATAAAAACAAAGATAATTATGGTCATAATAATATTTTAAATTATTTAAATATGGAATATGTAAATGAAAACATACCAGAATTGTCAGAAGACATTGAATTACCATCACGATTAAAGAAATCAAGAGATCATTTTTATAATTATTTTAATTCAAAAATTGAATATCTTGGACCATTACGGGAAGAACCTAAAGGTTTATATGAAGCGGCTACAAATACTGCCGGAGATCCCAAGGGAGCAATACAATACCGGAAATACATAATGCAAAAGACTTACAAGTTGCAAATTATATATCTACAGAATATTTTTCTGAATCAAATAAAACTTCGTTTTTAACTTTATCAATGAATAAAGAAGTAAAATTTCCTGTTGTTTTCCTGGAATGGTTAAAATATTTTTCTATTGCCGATAATTTTAGAACTGAAAAGATTGATAATGATAACTATAAACTATATTTGACATGTGATGGGTTAGATTTTGAATTACCGCAAATTGGTACCGGTATTAGCCAAATTATTCCCATTATATCCAAATGCCTGCTTTCCCCACCTGGTTCTACTATTATTATAGAACAGCCAGAGTCACAGATGCATCCGAAAATACAGGCAAAACTTGCAGATTTTTTTATTGCAATGTCACTTTCCGGACGACAATGTTTAATAGAGACCCATAGTGAGTATATAATTGAACAACTACGCTATCGAATTATTAATTTAACAAAAATAGTAAAATTACATGAAAAAATGAAACTTTATTTTGTTAGTAAGCAAGATGGTATTTCTTTTTTTAAGGATTTAGAAATTGATGAAGCAGGTGCTCCAGAAAGTTGGCCAGAAGACTTTTTTGATGTATCTCATAAACAAGCTTATAAAACGAATAAAGAATTAATAAAAAATATGGAAACAAAATATGGATAATTATTTTGTTGATGTATCTGTTTACGCTTCTCCAATTTCTAATAATGATCAGTGTATAAAAATTAATAAATATGCATTAATAGAATATATAAAAAGAATTGAGATTTTATATGAAATCATAATTGTTGAACAACCTCGATATTTAAAATATTATTTATATAATTATGACATTAACTTTCTTTTAAAAAACAATCTCGACTTAACACAATTAGATAATAATTTTATTCTTAAATCATATTTAAATAGTGAAGAAAAAATATTACTAGAAAATGCAAAAAAATTACTAAATGAAATATATAAAAGGGTTCCAATAGCAAATAAATATATTGAATTTAAAAGTTGGTTTAAAATATTATATTGTACTATACTATCTAAACCAATATTACAAAGTGATGTTTTGAGAAATTATTTTATTGATGTGCAAAAGGAACATACAAAAAATAATATTGCAATAGTTGCTGCGTTAAATAATTATATATATAAAAATACTAATAATATTAAATTAGTTTTAGGTTGTAATATTAATTGCAATATTGATATTACTACAAAATTAAAAGTGTTTATGGATTGGTATGATGGTAAAGATATGTATGGTGAAGATAAGTATAGAGAATATATTTATAAAATAAAAAATTTTCCAGAAGATGATATTATATCACTTGAAAAACAAAATATAAGTACATCAACATTAGATGTATTAAAAAAAATAAAATATAATTATTCATGGAAGGATAATCTTTCTGTATTGAAATTTAATTTTAAAAATATTACTTTTATTAATGAATGTGACATTGAACTAGAAATATATAAAAATAAAATTAAAGAAAAACAAAAAGAAATATTAAAAGAATATAAAAATAAAATTAATAAAAAAAGGAATACAGAGCAGGAAAAAAAAGATTTAGAAAAAATTAAAAAATGGAAAAAACAATGTATGGAGGTTATATATAGAAACCTATATGCAATTGATATTTTTTTAGATAATATTAATAAAACTAGTGTTAAAGAAATACATGAACATTATAATGACTGTAAACCTGGATGTATTAATTTAGAATGGTGTGGTTCTCATATCAGATATTTTGGTGTTGATTGTGTAGATGAAACTTATAACATGAAAAATGAACCTTCAGGTTTTGTTAAGAAAGATAGAACGATTAATAATAATGAATATTGGCTTCATTTAAAAATATTTAATATTTCATGCAAGGACGAATTTTGGTATTTTTCATTAAGAATACATTTCAGATGGATTGCAAATAATAAAATAGAAATTGGCTCAATAGGTAGACATCGTTATTTACCATGTGAATATAAAGATCCAAAGACAGGATTAATGAAAAAGAAATGTTATCGTAAAGATTGTCGAATAAATCCAGACAGCCCCTTTCATAATAAAGCAAAGAGCGATTATGAGAATTTAATGGATGAATGGCTTTAGAGGATTAGTACAATAAAGAAAATACATTAATAATTTATCTAATGATTCAAAAAACTAATTGACTAGTATTATTTTGTATGTTATATTTAATTTGAAACAGGAGGATTTATGAATATTTTGGATAATAATGTAATGGATGCTATTAGCAGCATTCAAGGAAATTTAAAAGTAAACAAAGCTGAAATATCTCCTGCTAGTTCATATTCTAGCAATGGATGTTCTGGTAGCAGTTGTGAAGGTGATTGTGACTATAGCTGTTCCGATGACGGCAGCTGCAATGTTCGTTAAATATTAAATATTCTCTTATAAAATTCTAGAGTAGTTAAAGTTATTATTCCAGAGGATTTAATGGAAAAGAAATCATTTTCCCCAAGTATTTGTGTAACGCATGCTTGTAATTTGGATTGTGTTTATTGTTATCAAAATCATTCTAATGAACAAAAAATGTCTTTTGAAACTGCAAAAGAAGTAATAAATGATATATTTGATTCCATACCCAAAGAGTGCGATTTAATTAAAATTGGATTTATTGGCGGAGAGCCTCTTTTAGAATTCGAATTAATAAAAAATATTTTTTATTATACTCATGCGAATATAAAAACAAATAAAAAATTCATATTTTTTGCAACCACAAATGGAACAATCTTAACAGAGGAAATGAAATTGTGGTTTAAAATGAATAAAGAAAGTTTCATGTTAGGGCTTTCAATAGATGGGATGAAACATTCTCATGATTTTAATAGAAGTAATTCCTTTGATAAAATTGATATTAATTTTTTTAAAGATACTTGGATAAATCAGGGTGTTAAAATGACAATTTCGGAATTTTCTCTTAAGTATCTAGCTGAAAATATAAAATATCTGCATTCTTTTGGTTTTAATATTAAGGGTGTTAACTTATTTGAAGGAAAACATGATTGGAATAATGATGAATATATAAGGCAATTAATTACACAATTAAATGAATTGGTAACCTTTTACTTTACTAACGATAATATTTTACTTAACCAAATGTTTGATAAGGATTTATCCTCTTGTGAGCTTAAAAAAGAGGACAAACCAAAAAAATGGTGCGGTATTGGGGAAAATGCCAGGTTTTATAATGTTGATGGCAAAAAATATCCCTGTTCTTATATGTCACCTATGACATTTTCAGAAACGGATCTTGAATATCTGAAAAATATTGATTATTCTGATGAAAATTTGTTTTTTGATGATTATTGCTTAAATAATTGTTATATATTTCCTATTTGTTCAACATGCGCAGCAGCTAATTATCAAGTGAATAATGACTTTTTCAAAAGAGATAAATCACGTTGCCGTATTCAGAAGCTTATTGTTTTATTTATTGCTGATTTACAAGCAAAAAAAATAATACATAAAAAGATAGATATGAATGATGAAAAATTGTACTTTACAATAGAAGCAATAAGAAAAATTAAAGAGAAATATTATCATGAATTCATAGATTTTTTCTAATAAATCAATCTTTCAAACTATTTAGTTCTGAAAACCTCAAGCATTGTTAATAGCGTATGAAAGTCAGGGAGGTGATTGTGGAGTGTATGCGTTATTACGATTATTATGATATTTTGGATTTCTACTTTAATTATAAAAACAATGACCACAAGGATTGTGCAGAAATTGATTGTCCTTATACTATAACAGGTTCATGTATAGACTGCGATTTGCCTGAGGGGAAACATTGCCCCTACGAAAAAAACTTCCTCACTTAATCTTCCCCATCATTTCATCACCATGAGCGCCGACAAGCTCTCTTTTTCCGGGGTCTACGATGAGATCCATCTCTTCCAGCGGGATAACGCCAAGAAGCACGTCTTCTTCGCCGGGAAGAACCCACGCTTGTACAGAAGACGACCTTTCTTTCCAGAATATTTGTACAGGTTCTGTTACACTACAGTATGTTTTTGAGCCTCCGGCA
>Ga0123356_10004062_pt1 | contig 15198 bp, 12 predicted proteins | sample TergutEmb28metaG_2_FD_92546 | JGI IMG/M metagenome (GOLD analysis project Ga0123356, IMG submission 92546) | Embiratermes neotenicus P3 segment gut microbial communities from Petit-Saut dam, French Guiana - Emb289 P3 | ecosystem: Host-associated > Arthropoda: Insects > Digestive system > Gut ... | reverse complement strand
GCGGTGGCTTGGTTGACCGCGGGGGCGCTGCCGGCTGGGTCGGGCCAGAGGGCGTCACTTTCGGCAGGGCTGAATAGTTCCGGTGCGGTGGCTTGGTTGACCGCGGGGGCGCTGCCGGCTGGGTCGGGCCAGAGGGCGTCACTTTCGGCCGGACTAAATAGCTCTGGTGCAGTGGCCTGGCTGACTGCAGGGGGGCTGCCGGCTGGGTCGGGCCAGAGGAGATCACCCTCAACAGGACTGTCTAGTCCTAGTGGCGCAGGCGCCTGGTCCATGACAGGGGCACTACCGGTTGGGTCGACCCAGAACGGCGCCGGTCTGTCAGAGAGGTTGGCCAGCTCTGGTGGTGCGCTGGTCTGGTCCATGACTGGTGCACCATCGGCCGAATCAGCCCAGAACAGTGGAGGTTTGTCAGCCAGGTCAGCTAGTTCTGGCAGCACGGCGGCTTGATCCATTACTGGCCCACCGTTGGCCGGGTCAGCCCACAGAGTTTCGTCATCTACCAGTCCGGTCAGGACCGGCAGAGCACGTGCTTGATCCGGCGTGGGGACACTGCCGGTGGGGTCAGTCCAGTGAGGCTTGCCTTCGATTGGACTCAGCTCCGGTGCCGGTGCAACCCGGTTCGTCATCATTGAGCCGCCAACTGTGTCTAACCAGGCTGGCCGTCTGTAAGGGTTGGCTCTGGTCAAGTCTGGCGCAGTAGGGCCTGTGGCTGACGGTGCGGCTTGGGCAGGCAGGTTGGCTTGTTCCGTGCCCATGACGGCAGCCGCTGCCAACGGTCCGGAGCTAGTCTCTTCAGTCCAAGGGGGCTGAACAGCCCTAGTTGTTGCCGGGGGGGCGGGCGGAGCCCAGGACAACTCCTGGGGCAGTTCAACCTTGGCTGGTTGTCCGCCCTGTTGAGCTGACGCCAAACGGGCGGCGGCTAACCGGTCCTGGGCACTTTGGTCGACCGCCGGGACCTCAATCCAGTGCAAACCTGAACCGCCGTGGCTTGGCACCATAGGTGGACTTGACGCACCGCTCAAGGGAGGCTCTGGTCGTTTCAACGGGGCTTGGGGAGGCTCCATCAGGGCAGGGCTTGTCGGTTGGTTGGATAAACCCGTCCCAAATGGCCCGTCCGCTTGCCACGGCACCGTTGCCCCACCATTCGCCTCAGCTGCCACCTGTGGCATACCCACCTGGGCATTTGGTCTGGCGGCCCAAAGGGTTCGGTGTGTCCTGGGACAGGAGCCTGCCAGGCTGGGGGCCGCGGCAATTGGCCGGGCGCCACAGCCGAATCGGGCAAGTCTTCGGGGGAGGCCTTTGACACGGGGGCATCAAAACCTGAGGTCATGGAAAAAAAGACTAGTGCCGAATTGCTCAAAACCGCAGTGACGCACGGGACTACCGGACTATGCGATGTGAGCCCATGGTGCATTGTCACCGCGCCAATCAGGTGAGCTATGGAGCGCTACACAGTGTCTGATCTGGGAAATTGGGGTCGTAGGCCAGTTCGGTGGGTTGTCAGGACTGCTGACCACATTGTGCGAATCTTTAGTCCGGCAGCACCTGGCCAACCCGAAAGCCACAAACCACTCTACAAATACCGCTTGGCTAGCGACACAGCCTGACCACCGTAACCCCCGCCGAACAGGTAAGCGTGGACCAGCACAGGATGTAACTGGTGTAGGGCCACGCGGTCTGGCCAACCGTCCGCCAACGGTGAAGCCTCATGGTAGGCTGCCAAAATCCTGGCTAGTTGCGGCGCCCCGAATAGAGCCAACATGGCTAAATCGGTTTCGGCATGGCCGCCGTGGGTGGCTGGGTCAATCAGCACCGCCCCGGTCCAACCGGCTTGGTCACTGGGCGGGCCGAACAGCAAATTGCCAGCCCAGAGGTCACCGTGAATCCGGGCCACTGGCGAGGTCAAGGCCGGTTGCGGGGAGTCGAACTGGCCGGCCATTAGCCGCTCACCCAGCGCGGCAAAAACAGCGGTGCCATCAGCTGGTAAGGCGTGACGCTGATTGGCTAGGACCACGTACGGGGCCAAACGCTCACGGTAGTAGAAAGCGCCCCAAGGATCCTGAGGAGGCGCGATATTGACAAAGCTCAACGGCGCCATGCCAATTGAGCCAGGACCAGACCAATCGGGTGGTGGCGCGCCAAAATGGCTGGCGCCTGCCGCGTGGGTTAGGGCAAGGGCGCGGCCTAGGGCCTCCGCTGCGCCCGGCGCTGGCGTCCCATTCGGCAGATAATCCAGTGTGAGTGTCGTGTCGCTCACCTCTAACACCTTGGCAATGCGGACCCCACCTGACACTTCTGCCTGGGCTAGCCAAGCCAACGAGGCTGCCTCCAACCTTGGGTGGTTAGGGCCGGTCTTAGAGAAATGCTTGGTGTAGGTGCGCGGCACCGCACCATTGTGCCCCATGCAGTGGCGCCAACAGCTTGGCCAATGTCAATCGCGGTGGGATCGCTGGCTGGCTAGTGGGTGGTGTTGGTGGGTCGATGGCGGTCGGCTCAGTGCGGTGGGATCGCTGGCTGGTCGCGGGGTGGTTATCCACAGGCCTTTGGTCGTTTGGCAATGGACTGCCACGAGACCAGGCACACTACAACCATGTCGCATCAGTATGTTGCATCACAGCTGGACACCGCCGCCGCGTTGTTGCGCAGCGTCGGTCCGGGCTTCGAAGAAGCTTTGTGGCGCTTGGGTGCCGTTCACCCAGAGCGGTGGGTTTCGCCGGCGGCTCATGCCATGGTTGACCGTGTCTCCTTACTTCGCACCAAGGCTCGCATCCTGAACAGCCGACACGCCGAGGCCACTGTCGAATTGCAGTTGGCAACGGCCATGGCCAGAGGTGACGGTCAACCATGACCGACTCCCTATTGGTGGTCGGTGGCCCGGCTGGGATTTGCGTGGCCCTTGATGAAATCAGATTGCTGGCCAGTGCGTTGGAGGCCGTAGCCAACTCGCTGCGACCGGTTGGCGATCCTCTGAAAATGGCCCAGTCGGAGCTGGATTCGGCTCAACTGAGTTTGGCCTTTGAGATGGTGACCAGTGGAGACTTAGATTTGGCGCCGCTCAGAGCAGCCATGCTACGGGCCAGCGCAGCCCTTGAAGACACCCGCCTGACGCGGCGTGAGCTCAAACGCGCCGTCCTTGAGCTGAAAGATCAGGTACTCGCCGCAGGAAAGGCCTACCAGGAGGCGGAGCGACTGGTCACTCAAGAATTTTCCGACTGCGACAAAACCCGGGCCGATTTGCTCAGGGCTTGGTTAATGCCGCAGCAGGCGGCTTTGGGGCCTCTCGGGTTCTTGGGAACTACCAGCACCCTGGCGGTAGCCATGCTGGTGGAAGCTGTAACTAACAAACAAGGCTTAGCTGGAGCGTTAAAACTGCACCACGTCTCCTTGCGCAGTGTTGTGTTGGGTTGGCCACTGTGGGCTGTCCCTGACTCCACCACAGTGACCCGGTTTTACTATGGATTAGCTGCTGGGGTGCAAGGTGATGGTCTGACGGTGGAGTTGACAGCCGGTGAAAAGCGCCCCAACCCTAGCCTGACTGGCGCCAAAGACCTGATCACACTGATCGATCAAGCCCGTGCGCCAAAGGATGCAGCGGCCCAAATATCGGTCAGCCAAATCACTGCTGCTGACGGGCACATCTCCTGGGTGGTGGCCATTCCCGGGACCCGGTCATTGTCTCTGGGCTCGGGCAGCGACCCAATGGACATGTCAACCAATCTCAGGGCGGTGGGCGGCGACACCAATGCTGTTGGCCTGGCGGTGGTGGCCGCCATGGACCAAGTTGGGGTCAAAGCTCATGAGGACGTGCTGTTGGTAGGGCACAGCCAAGGTGGGCTGGTAGCCGCTTCCTTAGCGGCCAACCCAGATTTCACCGCCGCCTACAACGTTGCCGGAGTGCTGACCGCTGGCTCACCAATTGGCTGCATTCCACTAAGACCGCAGGTTAAGGTACTGGCGCTGGAACACACTCAGGACGTCATCCCAGCCTTGGACGGCGCTGCCAACCCGGACACGGCCAACCAGGTCACCGTGACTAGGGATTTGTCCCAGGCTGATGACCCAGAGCTTGCCAAACAAGCCAAGAACTTGTCAGTAGCCCATGGCACTGAGGCCTATGCCGCCACCGCTGCCCTGGTCGATGCCTCCAGTCAGTTGTCTATCCAAGCCTGGCGTCAGGCGGCCGCTCCTGTGCTAGACCCGACAGCCAAAGTGGAGACACAGTTCTTTGAGATGCGTCGGGTTGAGGAAAAACCGCCCAAGGAAAATAACAAAGAGCCGGTCTGGCTGGCGCCGGCCGCCCCCGGCGCGCCGTACTACGAGTCAGGCGGCCTGACCACCCACCAGATCTGAGGCAAGGTTGCGCCAGCGGTGGACCTGCCGAAGCGCGTTTGAAAAAAGGTTGGTTAGCGGGTTTGCGGTGGCACCCGTTGCTTGAAAGGGATAGAGATCAGGGCGGTAATCATTGCCAGCGCCAAGCCCGCCAAGATGGCTGAACCGAAGGAGTCAACGTACATGCCAATACCCATTTTGCGGCTGAGCCAACTGACCAATTCGAGCATTAGGGCATTGGTGACCAGCGCAAACAAGCCTAAGGTCAGTACATATAGCGGCAACGCCACCAGGTGAGCTAGGGGTTTGACCACCGAGTTGACCACCGCCAGGAGCAACCCAATCACCAGATAAACCAGCACCCGGCTCACCATGCCGTTGTCCTCGGTTTCCACTGTCACCGTGCTCATCAGGGCGTCCACCAGCCACAACGCTAGGGCGTTGATCACAATGCGCCAATGGAACCGGACCATTGCAACGATCATGGCACAGTTTGCTGTAGTGGTGCGGCGCCCTGGCCGGGACTGGGCCGTACCAGCCGACCCGGGCGATGCAGCTTGGCGTCCACCGGGCGCTACTAAAGAGCCGTACCAGCCGACCCGGGCGATGCAGCCCGGTGGCCACCTAGTGGTGGTTGGGGCGGCACCAACAATTGGCCAAGAGTTGGCCCAAACGACGCTTTGAGCTCACCGGGGGTTAAGCCTGGCCTAAGACACTGACGGGCGAATAATCCTGATCGACGAGGAGCGCCTGGGCAATGATTCACGCCCCAACCAGAGCGGTGGCCACCGAAGTTATTGCCCCCACCCCGGTGCTCCTAACACCTGGACCATTGACCACCGCACCATCGGTACGCCAGGCTGCTTTGACCGACTGGGGTTCTTGGGACAGCGACTTCAACCGGGTGACCAGCCAAGTCACAGCTGCCCTGCTGCACGCCGCTGGAGCCGAGCCGACTGACCGCTTGGCCTGCGTGCCGCTTCAGGGTTCGGGCACGTTCGCCGTTGAGGCGGCGGTGCGCACCTTTGTCTCGCGCGATGCCGGCCTGGTAGTAGGCGTCAACGGCGCCTATGGTGAGCGGCTGGCTCGTTTAGCGGCCATGGCTGGCCGCCGCGTCCATGTAGTAGAGCACGCCTGGAACCAGCCGGTCAGTCCAGAGCGCTTGGTGGCGGCCCTTGCCAGCCAGCGCGGTTTCACCCACGTCGCGGTGGTTCACTGCGAGACCTCGACTGGTCTACTCAACGACCTGCCAGCCATTGCCGAGGCGGTTGGGGCGGCCGGTGGGCGGTTGATCGTTGATGCCATGAGTACCTTTGGTGCGCTGGACGTGTTGGCCAGCCATCCCGCGGTCCAGGCGGTGGTGGCAGCCTCCGGCAAGTGCCTCGAAGGCCTACCAGGGGTTGGCTTTGTGCTCTGCCCGGAACGGGCTTTGCATGAGGCGGCCGGCCAATGCGATTCGCTGTCGCTGGATCTGGCTGATCAGCACGCCTACCTGCAGCGCACCGGCCAGTGGCGGTTCACTCCTCCCACCCACTTGGTGGCAGCATTGGCTGCCGCGCTGGTGGAGTACGGGCGGGCCGGCGGGCGGGTCAGCCGTCTGGCCCGCTACCAGGCCAATTCGGCCGCGCTGGCCAGCGCGGCGGCCCAGTTGGGACTGGTCAGCTATCTGCCGCCGGCACTGCAGGCGCCGATCATTCACACCTTCTATGCCCCGTCCGGGCCCGGCTGGTCTTTCAACTACTTCTATGAATTAGTCAAGCAGCGCGGCTTCATCCTCTACCCCGGCAAACTGACGCTGGAAGAAACCTTCCGGGTGGGCTGTATTGGCCAAGTCACCCCGCAGACCATGAGGCAGGCCGTCCGGGCGATTGGCCAAGCTTTGCAGGCGATGGGTCTGCTCCCGCTGGAAGCTGCCGGAGGGCCAGCATGACCCCTCCAGCCGAAATTGCGGTGTTGGACCTGGCTGGCACCACGGTGAATGACCAAGGTTTGGTGATGGCGGCCTTTGAGGCGGCCATGGCCGCCCAGGGGGTGGCGCCGGGGGATGAGCGTTTTCAGTCCATGGTGGACTATGTCAAGGCCACCATGGGGGCGTCCAAGATTGAAGTGTTCACGGCTTTGTGCGGTGGCGTGGCTGACCTGGCGCAACAAGCCAACCAAGTCTTTGAGACCACCTTCCAGGATTTGGTGGCTGACGGGCTGGCCGCGCCCATCGAAGGTGCGGAAGCCGCCATCGTCGCCTTGCAGACAGCTGGCATAAAGGTGGCGTTGACCACTGGTTTCTCTCCCCAAACGCGCGATGGTTTGATTACTGCTTTGGGTTGGGATGATCTGGCCGATGTGGTGTTGTCTCCTGCCGATGTCGGACGCGGCCGGCCGTACCCGGACCTGGCCCTTGGCGCACTGTTGCGTTTGGCGGGCACGGCGGTTAGTGCGCTGGTCACTGTGGGGGACACGTTGGCCGATGTGCAAAGCGGCTTGTCGGCCGGGGCCGGCCTAGTGGTAGGCGTCACCACCGGTACTCATTCACGGGACGAACTGACCATGGCGGGCGCTCATTTGGTGCTGCGGTCAGTGGCTGATCTGCCAGAAGTGTTGGGCGTGGCATCGGTTGCCACGCCCGGTTGACGCAAGGAAAGAGCAAAGGAAACAACTGAAATGAATACAAACCGACTGGTCAAACTGTTGGCGGCCGCGACTGGCTTGGTGTTGGCCGGTGGTGCCCTGGCTGGTTGCGCGTCCAGTGATGACACCGCTGCGGACGCCGCTGGTAGCTTCGCCAAGGATGCCACCACGTTGGTGTTTGGTGTGGTGCCCGATTCGGTTGACACGGAAACCAACTACCAGCCGTTGATGGACTATGTGGCTGCCAAGACTGGCAAGAAGGTCGAATACCACGAGTCAACCGACTATGCCGCCCTGATCGAAGCGGCGGTGGCCGGCAAGATTGACGTGGCCTCTTTCAGCGGCTTCACCTACATCATTGCCAAAAACAAGGGAGCCGCTATCTCGCCGGTGTCTTCCATTGTGACCGAGCCAGGGGCCGAGCCGGGCTATTACTCCGAGGCGATGGTGCCGAATGGTTCAGATATCACCGATCTGGCTGGGTTTAGGGGCAAGAAGGTTTGTTTTGTCGATCCCTCTTCCACCTCCGGGTACCTGTTCCCGTCCTTTGAACTGCTGAAGGTTGGCATCGATGTCAACAATCCAGCCGACATAACGGCAGTGTTTGCCGGCAAGCATGATGTGGCAGTCACCAAGGTGGGCGAGGGCCGTGAATGTGAGGCCGGGTTTGCCGAGGATCAAGAGGTGGCCAAGTCCAGTGCGGTCACGGTGGTGAACCGGACCCACGTGCCAGGTGCTCCCATGGTGATCTCAGATAATCTGCCAGCAGAACTCCAGCAGACCTTGCGGGAAGCCCTGACTGACCTCACCATTGACCAAATCATTGCCGAGGGGATTACCACTGCGGACTCCGATTCATTCCGGTCGGTTTTTGCAGCCCTGACACCGGTGGCAGATGCCGACTACGAGATGATTCGCCAGATTTGCCAAGAGGTCCAGGCGGAACAGTGCAAGGTCTAGGGCGCAGCTAGCAAACGCATGACAAAACTCCTCACCCCCGCTGTCCGGTTTGAGGGCCTAAGCAAAGCCTTCGCCGGTAACTGGGCCGTCAAGCAGGTCACCTTAGAGGTACCGCCCGGCCAGGTAGCGGTGCTGCTGGGACCGTCTGGTTCAGGCAAGTCAACCTTGCTGCGACACGTCGATGGGTTGGAATTGCCGACCGAGGGTCGGGTGTTGGTGCACGGCCAGGACGTCGGTGCACTGAGCGGTCAGGAGTTGCGCCGTCTGCGCGGCCGCATTGGGTTCGTTTTCCAGCGCTTTGAACTGGTTGGGCCACTCAGTGCTCTGGAAAACGTGCTCACCGGAGCCTTGGCTCGCGTCCGTGGACCCCGCCTGGGGGTTTGGACCTACCCCAAGGCACTGCGCCAGGAGGCGATGGAGCACTTGGATCGGGTTGGCCTAGCTGATCTGGCGGCTCAGCGATCCGACACCTTGTCTGGTGGTCAGCTGCAGCGCGTGGCGATTGCTCGCGCCCTAATGCAGGAGCCTTCGGTGTTGTTGGCCGACGAGCCAGTGGCCTCCTTGGATCCTGAGACCGCCTCCGAGGTGATGTGCCTGATCAGGCAAATTGCCAGCCGGGATGCGCTGACTGTGCTGTGCTCCTTGCATCAGGTCGACTTGGCGCTGGGCTGGGGCGACCGGATTGTCGGCCTTAGACAAGGTGAGGTAGTGCTGGACGCGCCAGCGGCGTCATTGTCCACTGATCAGGTATTGCCGCTCTATCAACGACCCGTGCCAGATGCTCTAGAACAACTGGGACTGGGCACCGCCCAGCCTGACGAGGTCAATCAGTGAGCGATCTCACCTGGGCAACCGGTAGCCGGTCCAGTGTTGCTGGCTTAGCGAATCAGGGCGGTGGCTTGGGTCGGGCGAAGCGCGGCTCATGGGAGTGGCTCAACCCGCTGGCCGCCAAGGTGATGTTGACCGCCCTACTAGGCGCAGGTTTTTGGGCCGCCTGGGGGATTTTGGGCCGAAGTGGTCTGGCGACTGATGGTCTAGGCAACCTCCGGCGTTTTGCTGCTCGGGTTGGGCCACTGAAATTCCCACCACTGGGTGAGCTGATCTCACTGACGGGGCTGACCTTGGGCATTGTGATCCTGGGCACGTTGCTAGCGGCTGTCTTGTCGGTGCCGGTGGCCTGGGCCTCGGCTTCTGCCACCGCCCCAACTGCGGCCATTCGGGCCACCGGACGTTTCCTGGGGGTGTTGGCCCGTGCGGTGCCAGACGTGGTCATGGCTATGGTCTTTGTGCTGATGTTTTCCTTTGGTGCCCTGCCTGGCATTTTGGCCTTTGGACTGCATTCGGTGGGCATGATCTCCCGCCTGTTTGCTGACGCCATTGAACAATCCGACCCAGGACCTCGCCTGGCTATCCGGGCGGCTGGTGGCTCACGTTTCCAAGAGTTCACCGCCGGGGTGATACCCCAGGTCTTTCCCTCCTGGGTAGCCACCGTGCTGCACCGAGCGGATATCAACCTGCGGGGTTCAGTCATCCTGGGCTACGCCGGGGTGGCCGGTTTGGGTCTGGCCATGCGCAACGCCTTCGCGGTGATGGACTATGCCAAGGGACTGGCCATTGCGCTGGTCATCTTGGGTTTGTGTGGCCTGATGGAACTCCTCAGTTCGGCTGCCCGGCGGCGGCTACTTGGTTTGGCTAATGCCCGCCGAGCCAGCGAGGCCTACAAGGGCCGCCGCCCGGCAGTCAAGGCCGCGCTGGGGACCATGGTGGTGGTGGGCGGCTCGCTCTGGGTCTGCCAAATTGCCTGGTCAGACCTGGTCCGGTCCTGGGGCTATTTGCCCCGACTGGCGCCTTTGTTCTGGCCGCCCACGGCTGGTAGTTACGGCTTGGGACGCTTTGTGGGTGCCATGGTTACTACGGTCGGCATTGCCTTGGCGGCTGTGGTGGTGGCACTAGCCGGTTCACTACTGCTTGGTTCGTTGGGAGCGCGCAATGTGGCGCCCAATGCAACTATCCGGGCGATCAGTCGCAGCCTGCTGGTTTTCATCCGGGCCATCCCCGAACTGGTGCTGGCTATTGTGTTGATTGTGGTGACCGGGCTAGGTGCCCCCGCTGGGGTCTTGGCATTAGGGGTCTGCGGCATCGGGTTGCTGGGTAAACTGATAGCCGATTCGGTCGAGGAGAACCCGCCTGGTCCGGAGACTGCTGTGACCGCCACCGGCGCCTCCCGCCTGCAGCGCTACGCCGCAGCCACCTTGCCCAATGCCCGGCGCGCCATCTTGGGCCACATCTTCTACTTGCTAGACACCAACATCCGCTCCGCCACGGTGCTGGGTGTGGTCGGTGGCGGCGGTATTGGCTACTACCTGCTAACGGCCTCTCAGGGGGCACGTTACGGTCAGGTGACACTAATAGTGGGCCTGATTGTGGTGGTGGTGATGGCCGTTGAAGGCCTGACCATGTGGGTGCGTCACGCTTTGCGTTAGGGACTGGTCGTCTTTGGCAAGTTTGCACTGCCTTTTCGAGCGAGATACTGGTCAGTCCGCCAGGCTCACTGTACAAGTAGTTATTGCGTTGTTGCCGGCTAGAGTCAGCTGAATATTCAGGGCTTTTGGGGTTGGTAGGCAACCAGTTCGGGTGCGATTGACGGGACTTGCCTGGCCCCCGCTAACAATTGACCACAGTGGGCTCCACCTGCCCCTTGAGGAGTACAAGATGGCAACACTTATCTGTACATATTTGTTGTGGTTAGTCGTGATGGCATTGGCTACTCCCCGCTGACAGCCTCGCAAGAGCCCTGCAACGGCCAGGTGCCTTAGTTTCGTTCCTGAGCGTGTTGGTGGTGATGATGGCTGTTACAGGCCTGGCCAGGTGGTTTGTTGCGCTTAGGGTGATGCGACTGCTCTTGGACGCGGCATCTGATAGGGCGGGCGCTTTGTAGTTGTGGCAATCTGACCAGGCCTGGAGCCCGCCAGGTTGCCGGGTTTAGCCAAGAACCAGCCATAGACTGGTCAATCGTGACGTTGCCCACCGATCAAGGCGCCACCTGGCGCCCCGATGTGCTGGGAGCAGGCTTCCAGCAGCGAGACTTGCAGCTACCTGGCGGCCACATTGCCACTTTGGTGCGCTTCACCGGCTCACCCGAACCGGCCAACTTAGAACCGGGCGCAGTGGTCAAACCTGCCGTGTTGTACCTGCATGGCTTCGTTGACTACTTCTTCCAGGCCCACCAAGCGCGCGCCTTTGCTGCTCGTGGTTACTGTTTCTACGCCATCGACCTTAGAGGCTATGGCCGTTCGCTTGGTAGAGGAAACGACCACCCCACCCCCAACTACGTGCCTGACATAGGCATTTATGCTCAAGATCTGGACGCAGCGGTCGCTGCCATCAGTGACGATGGCCACCAAGAGGTGGTGCTGGTGGGGCATTCAACTGGTGGGTTGATTGGCCCTCTGTGGGCCAAAGCCCGACCTCAACACCACATCAGGGCACTGGTGCTCGATTCGCCTTGGCTGGACTTCAATGCGAACTGGTTGATGCGCGGGCCGGTGAGCCAACTGGTGAAGGCCGTTGGCCAGGTTGCACCCGGTGTTAAGGTTGGCGGACTCAAGCGGTACTACGGCCGGGCCCTGCATCAAGACACCGGTGGTGAATGGGACTACTCCTTGGCGTGGAAGCCCCACGACGGTTTCCCGGTGGCTGCCAGCTGGTTCACTTCCATCCGCCGGGCGCAAGCCCGGGTGAAGCGGGGTTTGGACTTGGATTTGCCCATATTGGTGATGACCTCACTACACCGCGGCGACCCGAACCATGCCGTCCCGCACCAACTGACCACCGACACCGTGCTGGACCCACGCCAAATGTGGCGGATAGCGCCCAAGCTGGGATTACAGGTTGAGATCCACGCCTTAGAAGGCGGCGCCCACGATCTAGCGTTGTCGCCCGAACCGGTGCGCAGCCGCTACCTGACCGAGGTGCTTGATTGGCTTGACCGGGCGCTGCGCCCATGACCCGACTAGCTCAAGCTCCCGAGCTGACCGGTCGAGCCTGGCTGGGCACCGACGGCCGAACCCTCAGCCTGGCCGGCCTCAGCGGCCAGGTGGTCCTGCTGGATTTCTGGACCTTCTGCTGTGTCAACTGCCTGCATGTGCTTGATGAACTGCGCCACCTGGAGCACCAGTTTCCTGACACCTTGGTGGTGGTGGGGGTGCATTCGCCCAAATTCCCTCACGAGGCTGACCCGGCTGCCCTGGCCGCCGCTGTTGATCGCTATCACGTCACCCACCCGGTGCTAGACGACCCAGAGTTGACCACCTGGCAGGCTTACGGCGCGCGCGCTTGGCCCACGCTGGTGCTGATTGACCCGGAGGGTAACCTGGTGGCCCACCTTTCCGGGGAGGGCCACGGTGCCGCCCTGAGCGCCATGATCGCCGACCTGGTTAGCCAGCACCGAGCCAAGGGCACCTTGCAGCCCAGGCCGGTCCAGCAGTTGCAGCCAACTGCGGCCAACGGCGGGTTGACCTTCCCGTCCAAGGCCATTGCGTTGCCGTCAGGCCAGCTTTTGTTGGCCGATGCCGGAGCGCACCGTCTGGTGGGCACCTCCTTAGAAGGCAGGCTGGTCAAGGTTTTCGGGTCAGGTCAACGTGGCTTGGTTAATGGCGCGGCCGCTACGGCCCGGTTTAGCGAACCGAACGGACTGTGCCTGCTGCCACCTGCGGTGGCAAGCCGTATTGGGGTGGATGTGGTGGTGGCCGACACCGTCAACCACACCGTGCGTGGGCTGAACCTAACCTCCAATCAGGTCACTACCCTGGCTGGCACTGGCTTACAGCGTTCTGGGGCTCGTCCTGGCCCGTCCTTGGTGCACGGTGGGGCTGCGGCGCTGGGCTGCGATTTGTCCTCGCCGTGGGATGTGGCGTGGGATCCGGGGCGTGAGCTGGTGTTGATTGCCATGGCTGGTGTGCACCAAATCTGGGGTCTTGACCTGGATAAAGGTTTGGTAGGGGTGCTGGCTGGCACCTCTGGAGAGGGCTTGGTGGACGGCGATGCGCTGGCAGCCTGGCTGGCGCAACCCTCTGGTCTAGCGGTCGACCGAAACGGTTGGTGCTGGTTTGTTGACGCGGAGACTTCAGCCCTGCGTTACCTTGACACTAGCGGCAAGGTTGAGACTGCACTGGGGCAAGGCCTCTTTGATTTTGGGTTGGTTGACGGAGATCGCGCCACTGCCAGGCTGCAACACCCGCTGGGCCTTGCGCTGACACCTGGTGGTCAAGTGTTGGTGGCTGACACCTACAACGGTGCTATCCGGCTGTTTGACCCGGCAAGCGGGCAGTTGAATACGGTAGCCACCGATCTGTTTGAGCCAACCGACGTGCTGCTGCATCCCGAGCTAGCGCCGGATCATGCCCTGGTGATTGAATCCGGTGGTCACCGACTTGCATTGAGCCAGTTCGACAGCCGTCTCGGTGTCCAACCGTCCAACCTGGCGGCGGGTGGGGCAGCCATTGGCTCCACCCTGGACAACGCCACCATTCAAGACAGCGCTGCTGGCCAAGCAGCCGCCACCGTCCAAGACAGCGCTGCTGGATTAGATGAGCCGATGCCGGGTCGCACTCCTGGGACCGCTGGAGGTGGGCCAGAAGTCTCCGGGGGCGACTTGCCAGCACGTCGCACTCCAGGGACCGCTGGCGGTGGGCCAGAAGTCTCCGGGGGCAACCTGCCAGCACGTCGCACTCCAGGGACCACTGGAGGTGGCCCAGAAGTCTCCGGGGGCAACCTGGCAGCACGTCGCACTCCAGGGACCACTGGAGGTGGCCCAGCTAGCCTCGCTCCGACCAGCCCTCAAGGCGCGCGCGATAACGTGGCGACTACTGGTCGCCAAAAAGGCTGGGCTGGGGCTGGCTTTGCCGTTCTAGCCCGACCGCCGCTTGAGATACCGGCTGGGGTGGTTGACCTGGAAATTGCCTTCACCGTGCCGGTTGGTCGCGTTCTTGACGAGTCAGCGGGATATGCCATTGATGTTAAGGTTTTCGCTTCTCCGCCGGAGCTGCTCATCCAAGGGGTGGGCACGGGCCACCACCTGGCACGGCGCCTGCAATTAGCCCCCGGCCAGGGCGTTCTCCATGTCACAGCTCGGGTGGCAACCTGTGGGATGACTGGTGACCATCCGGCCTGCTACCTCAACGCTCAGGACTGGGGTGTGCCCATCACAGTCACAGCTGGTTCGACCAGTCCAGCCCGGATTGACCTGCCGCTGGGGTAGCTCCAGTGAAGCAGCATTGCCTTTGTCTTCGAATGGATAACCGGTAATCAAGCCAACTGCAACATTTGTCGTGTTGTTGCTGGTCACTCCCGTGAATCACATTCGACGATCCGCTATTCGAGGGTTGCACCTGGATCGTAAAAGGTGTCGTCGACCAGAACAGGCCGGGTCCGCGCCACGAAGCCGCGGCCCTGGTCAACGCTAAGAGGCGTCACCGGCTAGAACAGGCCGGGTCCGCGCCACGAAGCCGCGGCCCTGGTCAACGCTTAGAGGTGTCGCCGACCTAAACAGACGGGGTCCGCGTCGGAGCCGATCCGCTATTCGAGGGTCAACGGTGAGACTTGTCGAATGAGGCCACTGCCGTGGGTCCAGGTGGTGATTCCGCTGACTGGATCACGTTTGGTGGTCCAGCCGTCCTGGTGTTTGACGCGATGATGCAGCAGGCACAGACAACCGAGATTGGAGGCCTGGGTTTGTGATTCAGGAGCGACGACGAAGCTGAAAGGTTGATGGTGGTCGATTTGGCACTTGGTGGATGGCACGATGCAGCCAGGCCACCGACACGTCTGGTCACGTACCATCACCAGGAGCGTCAGCCAATCCGAAGGCTGATATGCCCCACTGGACGCCGATTCAGCTGGCCAGGTGGTTGGGTCATGCCAGTCCCAGGTTTGAGTTGGCGTAGCCAGTGGGCGTCCTGGAGCAACTGGCCGCTGGCCAAGAGTTACCAGACGCCCTGAATTGGGATGCACCACCATGGCTTGACGATGAGCCAGGCGAACAATCCAATGTAGGTCGTTGTCGGTCAGTTCAGAAAGGCTGCCAACCACTGTGGCCTGTGTTTGAGCGAGCAGGCCAGGCGGCTCCCCACCGAGCAAGCCAGGCGGCTCCCCACCAAGCAGGCCAGGCGGCTCCCCACCGAGCAAGCCAGGCGGCTCCCCACCGAGCAGGCCAGGCGGCTCTCCACCAAGCAGGCCAGGCGGCTCCCCACCGGGCGGACCGCGCCGATCTCTATAAACGGAGTC
>Ga0123356_10004061_pt1 | contig 15199 bp, 16 predicted proteins | sample TergutEmb28metaG_2_FD_92546 | JGI IMG/M metagenome (GOLD analysis project Ga0123356, IMG submission 92546) | Embiratermes neotenicus P3 segment gut microbial communities from Petit-Saut dam, French Guiana - Emb289 P3 | ecosystem: Host-associated > Arthropoda: Insects > Digestive system > Gut ... | reverse complement strand
CTTCTTTGTAACGCGTGGTATTCAACATCCATATTGGTTGTTTGTTTTATGTTGTATTTATAGTTGTTGTTTGTTGAATCGCTATGTGTTGATGTGTTTTAAAACTCGTTTTTGCGCAGTCTGGCTCTCGAATGCGTAACGTATATCCCAGCAATTCCAAATCAGATACATAGGATACCTCATCAGAAGCATCAGCGACAACAAGTAAAATATCTATAATAGGTTTTGCACACAATCCTGGTACGGCAGTAGAGCCAACATGGTGTATTTGCATCGCCCGGTTTCCAAGTGCATCACGGATTCTATTCGCCTCTTGTTCAAACAAAACAGGCCAAAGTGGATTGTACTCATCAAGTACTATTTTCCCATTGAGCCGTTCACGCTTACCAATGGTTACTTTCTCCATATATTTACCCCTATTTTCCATAAATTCTTCCCCTACACCTGTTCATCCGCGTTTAAGAAAAAGAGTATTTGGCTTCTAAATATTTACACTGTTATGTTTCGTGCTCTAAGCGCTGTCGGTAGGATTCGTAGTCCGGTAGTTTACGCATGTATTCTCTACCCATCAAAGGGGACGAAATTATAAAATCCGCGGTACTGCGATCGCATGCCATAGGAATATTCCACACCACCGCTATCCGCAAAAGTGCCTTCACGTCAGGATCATGAGGTTGCGGTTCAAGGGGATCCCAAAAAAAGATCAGACAATCAACTATACCGTCAGCTATAAGCGAGCCTATCTGTAAGTCGCCGCCAAGCGGCCCCGATTCCATGTTGGTAATTTCCAACCCCAACTCCCTCTCAAGGAGTTTACCCGTGGTTCCTGTAGCGTAGAGTTCATGTTGTTTTAGTGTGCCCCTGTTATATTTCACCCACTCCATCAGATCTTCTTTTTTATTGTCGTGAGCGATGAGTGCAATTTTCTTTTTGCTTTCTATTACCACCTGCTTTACCATAACATCTTCCTCTAAAAGAGGGAGACCGGTGAGACCTTATAATTGTTGCGCCATAGAATTCCCTTCTATAATAAGCCGTAATCAATAAACAACGCTGTATCCTATGCTTAGCCGATGATCACCCTTGACAGTAATTTGGTCGATACTCTACTTTCTATGGATCTAGTGCGAACAAAGAATTGATAACCTGGTTTAATGCCTAAATAATCGTCTCCTCATGTTAGGGTCTCTTCTTCTCGCCATGGTTGGCCTAAAGATGCTTAAACATGTTGCGTGCTTCGACGTTGTCTGCGATTATAGAGGTCTTGTTGGGTATCTGGTTTATGTTTTATGCCTTCCCGTGTGGGTGTTGTAGTTGTGTGGTCTTTGGGTTGTTTGCCAGCGTATTGTGAGATATTGTCGTTTGTGGGTAGGTTTTTTCTAGTAATTTTTCTTCACCTCCAAAATCGACGAAAGAATATTGAGGGTGAAGAATTTTAAGCGTATGTGGTTCAGCTGGAGGTAACAATAATCATGTTAGTAGCGTGGTTATACTTGAAAATTTGGTTTAGTGATAGTTGCCTATGGGTTCGTCGGGTTCAATTATAACTTTGATGTCTAGAATATCTGTGAATTCACGTTTGATGCTTTTTTCTACTTCTTTGGTTATACGACATGCATCTCGTACAGTTAAATCTGCGTCAATAACAACACGCATATCCCCGATTAAATATGACCCTGCTTTTCTCATGCGTACCTTCTGTACCTGTTTTATACCCCGGGTTTGTTTGGCGGTTTGTTCTATCTCTCCTACAATTTCATGATCATCAAAAGCATCAAGCAACACCAATGATGATTCTCTAAGGATAGGCCGGATCATAGCAAAAACAAAAAAGGCAATCACTATACCTGCAATGGCATCTGTTTGGGTGATACCTAAGGAGAAACTCAACGCAATACCTAACAGAACGGTTGATGAGGCAAGGACATCTTTTATCGAATTTGCCGCATCCGTTTTTAGGGCTGCTGATTTGTATCTTTTGGCGGCGCGTCTTTTGTAAACTAGAAGAAGAGCTGACACGGTCAAAGAGGCTGAGGCTACGATCATGGATATTTCAGCGTTTATTATCGGCGTTGGGTTGAGCAGTTCTTGATAGGATTTATAGAGCAGGACTACTGCTAAACCGCCCATAAAGCCGGCGGCTACTATGCTGCTCATTGTTTCAAAGCGGTGATAGCCAAAGGGATATTTGTGGTCAGGTTTTCTTCTTGAAATGCGCAGCCCGGTCCAAACGATGAATGAGACTCCGGCGTCTGCGAAGGATTGTACTCCGTCTGCGATCAAAGCGACGCTTAATGTAAATAAACCTGTGATGACTTCCGCAAATCCCACGGCCATTTGAACGGCAAAAAAGCGCTTAGCAACTTTTCCGCTTTTTAAGAGTTTATCGGGACTCAAATTAGTTGATCTACCCTTATTTCCAGAAAGCGGAAATTTAAGGGTTGCCCATAATTGACACTAAATTAACGTTAAATGTATGGACTTTAACTAAATATCCTATTTTTAAGAGACATAGCAGTTGCCTGTATAGCATTTGCTGCTTCTCACAATTCCAATTACCAACATTAGTTACGCTACTTCCCTTATCTACCTCTGAGTGTTGTACTTTTTAGCTAATCTGCTCTGTTAAACATATACCACACTTTTTGGGGGTTCATTTTTTTTAGGCCAAAAATAGGCACTTAAAAACATGACAATAAACGCGATGAATATCAGCATAAATAGGGTATCATATGCCTGTCCAATAGTTGTCTTCCAGAAGAAGCATTGGAAGTAATCGTTTGAGTAGGCACCCTGAGGATGAGACCAACCGATTCCCGCTCCCTGCTCCCCTGAGGACCACCAAACCGGCCCCGAGACGATGATATCGAGCTGCCAGATACTAAAAAATAGAATACATACCGCCGCAATAATACCCACAAGGTTAAGTATTGAACTTGTGCGCACCATGTTTTTCCAAAGAGAGATAAACCCTGCCCTGTTATTTTGTTGGCGCTGGACACTTTTTGCCTGTCTCATAGAGTTGCGGGTAAGTCTATAATTTAGATAACCCATAGCAAAGGCCTTAGTCGTTTCAAACAAACCATAAACAAAAACACCCGCTCCCGATAACAGCATCCCAAATCCGGTATAGTTTATAACCGTACTTTTTGCAAAATTTCCTGAGAGTATAAAACCAATGATTAGCAGCATAGTTCCGATTCCAATTGCCCATATACTGCCAAAGATTCGAGGATGAGGTTCACCGATGACTTTGTCTTGATTGTAGATTTGCGCTTTAAGCATAGTGCTGGCTGTCCCCGCGGTGCCTAAACATAAAACAGCAACTCCCACTATTAACATGCCAAAGCCGGCGTCATGTAGAACAGTGTCTTTTGCATATGACTCTGCTAAAAGGGTACCGATAACCAAAAAGACAACACCTAAGCCAAGTGAAGTAATGCTAAAGAAAAGTGACTTTGGCGTTTTAACTTTTGAGGTATGATCGCGGTTTAATTCTATTTTCACTGTCTCCAAAGCTACACTAGAAAAACCCATTACCGACACGCCAATGCCCGCAAGAAGCATACCAAACCCTGCAGTGTTCATTGGCAGAGCGCGGTCATTTGCACTGGCCAACATTGAACCTAAAACTGCAAGAATCACTCCTGCACCTATCGCCCAGATGCTGTTGTAGATGGGTAAGCGTTTTTTTGCCCTATAAACATCTAGGTTTTCTCTTTGCATCCGATTTTCAACGTTTGTGGTAAACACAGAGCAAGTTCCCGCTACAAAAGCCGCAATACCCACAAGTAACATGCCAAAGCCTGCATAGTTTGTGAGTGTGCCTTTCTCAAATGATCCAGCTACTAGAGCGCCGACTATGGCTAACACTAAACCGATGATAAGTGCTTCGGTTTTACCGATTAACGCCTTTTTATGGAGGCTATCAGTTGGAGGGGGTTGCGTGGGGTTTTGGGCATTGTTCATTATTTGACCTCCGTAGCTCTCTAACCAAGCAATCGTAAAAGGGTTATACATTCTAGCTTATAACATCTTACCAGAATTAGGTATAGGTTTATAGTTTTTTTATGATTCAGAGCACTTCTATGAAGCTTACTTCACGCGTTTTCTGTTATCTTTTGTCTTTTGGCTGTGTTGTGGATTATATCGGTTGTGTGTGGTGTCAACAGTAAATAATTTAACCTTCCATAACAACCCCTGTACTGGTGTCATGTTTGAATAAGTCTGTATACTTGCCAGTCGTGTTTTTGCTGGTTTTCGCTATCGTGTTACCCCTGTTTAGCGTGGTATCTGCAACTACCTCTGTCAGCAGCGTACCCAACGGACATGCAACTTGGACTGTTGCAGACAGTCCCTACTCTCTAACGTCAAACATCATTATTTACAGCGGTGAGACTCTAAACATTCATCCTGGTGTGGTTGTGCACCTTAACGGTTACCAAATTCAAGTCTATGGGTTGCTCAACGCCCAAGGATTAAATAATAACCCAATTTACTTCTTAAACGATGGCTTCTCAAGTTCCCAGCTTATTTTCCGAGCCTCAAGTGATCCAGATTGTACGGTTAGTCATGGCGTTTTCTATTCAGTTCCCCTAACCATAGAGGGTGGATCACCAACATTAGCTAATAACTATTTTACAGGCACCTCATCGGATGCGGTGATAACAATAAATTCTGGGGGTGCTTCCATCATAAATAACATTATTTCAACACAAAATGCGCAAGATGGTATCCACATAAACTCTGGATATGTAATAATCACTGGAAATACCCTCTCAGGTGCAGGGGCACAACAAGGCTGTGGAATCTATAACGCAGGCAGTACGGCATCCATAACTGCAAACGGCATCACTAACTTCTACACAGGTATCTATACAAACAAACCCGGTGTCATCAAACAAAACGTCATCACCAACAATGTTAATGATGGGATAGTTATTCAGGGGACCCCTGAGGTCACAATCAGTGAGAACGTTATTGCATACAACACCTGTGGCATCAGCCGAGATGCAGACATCCAAAATAATACCATCGCCTATAACACCTATGGCTTGTGGGGTCAAACAGCCAGCTCCACCATACGCCACAACAACATCATAGACAGCACCAAAGAAAGCATACATCTAACTGAAACCGTTACAGATGTGAATGCTGCTAACAACTGGTGGGGAACAACTGACGAAGCCGCCATCCGTAAAACCATCTCAGACTACGACGCGACTCTTCGTCCCAACCTTGGCAAAGTAACATTCACACCCTTTCTGAGCTCCCCTGCATATGCCCCCGCAGTTCCCTTGGTTGTTGTTCCAACACCACCTCCGATACCGTCAACAACACCCTCACCCTCTGACACCCCCAACCCCACATCTTCATCCACCCCCGATGCACCCACCGTTTCACTCTATCCCTATCCAACCTACCTGCCCGACCCAACTGACCAACACGTTCAACCCCCCGATGAACCCAGATTCGGCGGATTTAGCCTAACTGACATAACAACTGCCGTGGTGATAGTGATTGCTGTCAGCGTAGCGATAACAATCATTCTATTTCTTAATCGGATACAGCAGACAACCAAACCCCAAGGCAACTAACACAAAGTCAACGATGGTTTCCATACTGGTTGACCCTATTATAATTTAGAGTACAGCCCCAGTTTACCTCTGCTGTCCAGTTATAATTATCACGTGCCTCCTGTACGCCTTTGACAGAATTATCTAGATTCTCACCCAAGCAGATAACTGCTCATCGGGTGCATCGATATTGGGTAACTCATGAAAACAAACGATTCTATAGACACCCTTTTTAGTACAAGGCTAACTGGTTAAACCTCTGACATGGATTATTTGTTTAATTCCCGTGCTTTTTAGTCACTAGCTGATATTATGACATTTTCGCAATACTCTTTTAATGCAGGAATATCTTTTATTGCTACATCCCAAAGAATTTTCGTATCCATGTTGCCATAATTGTGAGCGGCTCTATTCCTTATCGACACAATATCGCGCCACGGCATTTGGTTATACTCTGCTCTAAATTCATCAGTCAATTTGCCCGCCAACTCGCCAATCTGTAAAAGACACATAGAAATTGCGTTTTTCATAACGTGATCTTTTTCAAATTTGCTAAAATCCAAGTTAAATCTTGAAATAGTATCACTTATCTCATTTGCATATTTGATGATTTTATTTAATATGACAATATTTCTATCCTTCATATAAAACAATCTCGTTTCCTACAATATCTTTAGCAAAATCATCATCAAGGGATTGATACGTTAAGACATCCACATGAACTCCTAATGCATCCTCTAAATTATTAATAAATCTAAAGAACTCTAAGCCTTGTATTTTCCCTTTTTCAATAATAAAATCTACGTCGCTGGTGATTTTTTGCTCTCCACGGGCATAAGATCCGAACAACGCCAGTTTTTTAATGCCATATTTTTTAGCAATCGGAATGGCAATCTTTTTAATTTCATCAATTGTAAATATCCCCGACATATTCTGGCCCCAATTATGTCATTACCTAACTGCCTCTGGGCATTGTGTTAGCCCCCTAACATAAACATAACACAAATTGAGTGCCAACCATATAAATATTGTATACCCTTACAATCAATTGTTCCATGATACTTATTAAATGGCAACTTTCACAATGCAATGTACAAATTCGATACCCATTGCGCTCTTACAAAAAAGCAGATACTAGGATGTATCTTTGCAAAGTAATGTTTAATGGTTCAGCATTAACTATCCTAAAGCATGTTGCGTAGATTCCTATGCTATTTTTTTTGTCATGACATAGGCGTCTTCGCCGTCGCTGTAGTAGCCGTTGATGGTTCGGGTTATTTCAAACTCCAGTTTTTTGTATAGTGATATCGCGGCTTCGTTGGTTACCCTGACCTCCAAAAAGCCTTGCTTAGCCTTATAGTATTCCATGCCCTCTAGGGCTCTGTTGATGATAGCTTGTGCGACGCCTCTGCGTCTGTATTGGGGCAGAACTGCGATTGAGACCACATGCCCCTTGCGTACTAAACCCCCAAAGCCAAAGTTAGATAACCCCACCTCGATGCGGCACATGATGTAACCAAGAATTTTCTCATCATGTTCTGCTACGATGAAGGTTTCGGGGAATCGCTGATGAAGATCGACAAAGAAAAAGTCGGTATAGTTCTCGGGGAGACAGACGCGGTTTATTTGTATGACGTTTTGAAGGTCGCCTGGGCTGAACTTGCGTAGCGTAAAGGTTTGTTGCATCATTTCGCCTGTTTAAAAAGGATTTATATGTTTAAACTTAAAGGTTACGCTTCAGGAGTCGTTAGCAGATGATTTTAGGGCTTGTTTTCCTCAGGGACCCTATACACCGGAAGCGTATTGTTGCCATGCGTCATTGCCCAGACGCGTGAGCCCGACCCCGCTGTCTTTAGAGCTTCATTTAGAGCATCGTTTACTGCCCGAGCGGTTTTGAGTTTAAAAATGCTGGTGGCATAAAAGTCTGGCATAGCTGACACCACTATAATTTGATGGTTAAGCAGAGCCTTTAGCAGATAGTAAGCTCGTTGTCCCCCTGATGCAAAGTTACGTTTGACCTCCCGTTCAACATTTTTTATTTCTCCTAAACGGGTCATCCAGTCATAGAACACCTGATTACCATAGCCCTCGATACATTCCGCCACTAAAATGATGACCCCGCCTCGTTTCACAGCATCAAGCGAAGCATCCAACCCCTTGAGCGCTTCATAGAGCGTCAAATCCCAGGGGTATCCACCGGCGCTTACCACAATGATGTCTGCACGCCGATCCACTACAACACCATAGATCTCATCAACGAGTTTAGCGGCCTCCAAAAACGCGGCTTCCAAGTCCCCTGCAAAGGCCCGCACGATTTCTCCTTTGGTATTCTCAACAACATTAACTATAAAATCTACCTTTGATAGGTGTGCGGCCTCAGTCATGTCGATGTGAACAGGATTGTCCTCAAGGTTGCCTGATGTAGAATTGGCACTGACAAGCAGTGCATGATTGTGCCGGATCGTTTCTGCTCCCACAACAGCAGGCAAAACCCCTCTCCGTCCACCGCCATAACCGGCGTAGTTGTGGTATTGAACCTCACCCAAAAGCACCCTAACATCAGCTTCTGCAAAGAGCCGATTAAGATACACCTTGTTGCCATGCGTTTTGGTGGTGCCAACATAGACCAAGTCAGAGGCCAAAACATCATGGTTAACAACTCTGACCCGTTTTACAGCTTCCCCTAAGCGTTGACTGACCTCTTCAGCATCACTTGATAGGGGCGTTTCACATCCAAAGATAACAGTGATGTTTTCATCCCTAACCCCCGCGGCGTTGAGCTCACAGAGCACCGAGAGCAGCATCTGCTCAATGGGTATCATGCCTGTGGCGTCATCAACAACTATGGCAACCCTGGACTGAGCGTTAACAATTTCCCCTATAGGTTTAGATCCAATGGGCTCTTTTAGAGCCCGATCGATTTCTATTTTTTGATCAGCAACACCTGGCTGTTCTTTGGGCTCGATGGTACCCAACAGATTTCGAGCCGGAATTCGAACGCAAACATCGGTTTTTCCGTAGGGAAGCCAAACATCAACCATAAAGCTCACGTGATTACACTACTCGGCGCATGAAACTATTAAGCCTTGCCAAATGCTACGCAACCGCGTTTGATGTAAAAAACTCCAACAGCGCTCAGGTTTTCCAGTTGGGTCCTGATTTTTTACCCAACAAAATCACCTGAATATGGCCTGCAACAACGATAAACAGCCACACCGAGGAGTAAAAGAAGTAGTACACAAACATCTCATGGAGCTTTATCTCACAAAAACCCAGCTTTCGAGAAAAGCCATAAAAAACCACAGCTGTTGCTATGAACCCTGACATAGAAATCAACAGAATTTTAAGGACATCAGCGGTTGCTAAAGAAACCAAAAAAATCGGCAATGCAATGTTAAATTTAACCGAGAGAAACAGAGAAAAAACCAGCAACGAATTATACATCCAAAGACTTGGCACAATTGCACTCAAACAAAACACCGCAACTGAGGGATAGAGAAAAAACAAGCTAGGCAGAAAAACCTGTGGTTTTTTGATAAACCGGTTCGCTAACTGCTTATACCAGTCTTTGAGCCAAAGCGCCTGCCCAATCGCCCAGCGTCTGCGCTGTGTATACCACTGCTGCCAGTCACTATGCACTACGTTTTGAACCTCCACTTCATGTGAGTAGGCAAAACGACTCTCTTCTAAAAACGCCCGAGTAGCCAGATCGATGTCTTCGGCTACAACACTGCGAAAACCCTGCACCTTCTCAAACATTTCGCGCCGCATAGCAAACGCTGAACCATTGACCGCGGGACATTTCTGCATAACGCGTGACGCCAGCCAGGAGCTGATGTTAAAGGTGAGGTATTCATAATAAGCCATCTTGGAGAGAAACGATTGATTTTTAGTAACCCGCTTTTTTATATCCAAGATGTCGGTGTGCTCCATTTCCATTATGATTTTTCTTAAATAATCCGGATCCTCAGGGATGTCCACATCAGAATCCAAAAACAAAAGCACCCCCCCACTAGACAAGCCAACGATGTTGTTGAGCGAATTGGCTTTACCCGTCCGCTCATAATTTATGACAAACTTGACATTTTCTCCTTCAAACGATTTAATTTTTCTACAAAACTCCTCAGTAGGCTCATCAACAGCTACAAAAAACTCTTTAGAAACATTCTGCGAAGCAAGCGAAGTAAGCATCCGCTCTACTTGATCTGACTCTCGGTAAATGGGGATAAAGATGCTTATATCCAAGCATTAACCTCTCAACTACAACCTAAAACAAAACTTATTTCTCAAAGAGCTTTTTAAGCTTATTCTCCAACTAAGTGTTACTAAACAATACAAACACAAAACAAACCCAAACCCACACCCAAAAACAAACCAAAACACCCAATTCTATTTTTCAAACAGGTAAATTATTATGCCCCAAAACAACGTACATCACCATATGACAAAAGTTAAAGCCGTAGGCCTACTCTCAGGCGGCCTAGACAGCATTCTTGCCACAGAAATGATCCTAAAACAAGGCATCGAAGTGACCGCCTTCAACGTAAAAAGCCCCTTCTGCCTATGCAAAAAAGACGGATGCGCCGCCATAGACGCAGCAAAACAACTAAACATCCCCCTCAAAATGGTCGCCGCCGGAAACGACTACATACGCATGCTACGCAACCCCAAACACGGCTACGGCAAAAACATGAACCCCTGCATAGACTGCCGCATCTATCTTTTCAAACAAGCCAAAAAATACGCCCGCGAAATCGGCGCCAGTTTCCTGTTCACAGGCGAAGTCCTAGACGAACGCCCCATGTCCCAACACTACCCCGCCCTCAAACTCATCGAAAAAGAAACCAATCTTGAAGGCAAAATCCTACGCCCCCTCTCCGCCCAACTCCTACCCGAAACCGACGCAGAAAAAAAAGGCCTAATCGACCGCGCCCAACTCCTCAACATCCAAGGCCGCTCCCGCAAACCCCAACTTAAACTAGCCCAAGAATTCAACCTCAAAGACTTCCCCTGCCCCTCTGGCGGATGCCTCCTAACCTACACCGAATACGCCAAAAAAATCCGCGACCTCCTCACACACAAAAAACGCACAACCCTAGCCGACATCACCCTACTGCGCATAGGCCGACACTTCCGCATCGGCAAAAACAAAATCATCACAGGACGCGACGAAACCGAAAACAAAACCCTAAAAACACGCCAAACCAAAAACGAACTCGCTTTCGAACTCCCAGACATCGTCGGTCCAATAACCCTCCTCCAAGGCCCTAAAACCAAAAAAGCCATCAAAACCGCCGCCCAAATCACCGCTTTCTACTCAGATGCCAAAACCAGCGAAGTCAAAGTTAACTACGGCCAAGAAAAACACGACCACACAATAATAGTACCTCTACCCAATAAAACTGAAATAGATAAACTCAGAGTCGGCAACGACGAAAAACCCAAAAAGAAAACCACAAAAAAATAAAACGCCTTAAAACCTATTTGCCAAACATTCATAAACAAACCTGAAACATTGTACATTCATAGCTAACTTTGTACCCGGTATGGTGGCACGTGGCAGGTATGCTATACCCTTCTTAAATATATTGTGCTGTTACGATGGCACCAAACAATCATACCAACACTGTAACTAATACGCCCAAGTTTTTTGTCGGATTCTTTAGTCGGGTATGTGTGGTGTTAGTGTATGTTACCGAGCAATCATGTTTGTAGTAAAAGGTCTGCTGAGTAGTAACGCTCTAATCGATAACGCACACACGGTATACGCAAATTCATATAATTACAACACATTTTGCTCTGCATTATGGACTTTTTAAACAAGTGGTTGATTTGTTAATGTTGGTTTGATGTCACATGTTTAAATAAGGTAAATAATGCTTTATTTACATAAAGTGTTGACCTTGACACCCACCTTAGCATCACCGCTAACCCCAAAACAGAAACTCGTCTGGTCCCTGCTAAGCAAAGGTGTCTCCGCATCTGCAATCGCCAACAGACTAAACACTACCCGACAATTCGTTAACCAAACCAAATTATCTGCCGAAGCCAAACTATCCACAACATTACTTGACGAAGCACAAGCAAACGACCTCCAAGTCACCAAACTCTACCCCAAAAACGGCATACTCTTAGGTTACCACCCAGTATTAAAACGCAAAGCCATACTCACCTACAGTACTAACTATGGCATAAAAGTCTGGTACTGGCACAACAACCCCGAAGAAGTTACCGACCCAGCATTCCTAAATCAAGTTCACCAATACCTGATTGACATCGCCCAAGACAGATGTATAGAAATCGATGCCACCAATAAACTTCATCCATCCCGGTTAGCACATCAAATTTTCTCAAAACTCATCCCGGAACTGAATACATAACACTTAATGATGTAAGAGCGTTTTGCTTGTGTGTTTTATGCTCAACATCTGTTGGTAACGGGGCATCTGATGTAGCAAAAGGGTGCCTCTTTGGGGAAAGCTTGAAACCAAGCGATGCTGATGTTTTGTCGATGCGGGATGGTTGACACCTTCTATGCGCATATAGAATTCAAAACCCTAACTGGGAATTGGTCGGTTAATCTGCCGTTTCTCTGCAGTAAATGCGGGTTATGTTGTACGCTTGATGATTTTTTAACCGCTGGCAAACTCAAAATCAACCCCCAAAACCCTCAAGCTCACCTTAAAGCTCAAATGCTCTATGAAGAATTGGGCAACCGCTGGAAAACAAACCCCCTCGAATACGAACACTACATCACAAACACCCCCTGCCCTTTTCTTGTCGACAAAACCTGTTCCATCTATCAAATTCGTCCCGAGGGCTGTTGCCAGTTTCCCAACACCCTCTTTGGCATGCAGACCCAAAACTGTGAAGCCCTCACCCGGTTTAAAAAACAACTATATACCTTAAGAAGAGGCCAAACCACCCAAGAAACCTACCCCTCAACAAAACATCCCCTCATATCTGTGCAACACACCAAAAAGCAATACCAACACTGCATAACCAAACTACAAAAAACAGGCATAACCCCCGATGAATTAAACCTGTTTTGTGACCTCAACAAAAACAAGCAGACGCTAACATAAGACTATTGACTAAATTTTTTAAGCATTTTTCTAAAACTCGCCGACTTTGCTATTAGCTGCTTATACGTCTTGAGCTCAACAAACGAACAATTCTTCTTACACCAAGACACCGCATCGTCACTAAAACCAACATTAGCAATAAGTAACCCCCCATCAACCTCTAAATTCTCCCTAGCAAACGCAACCTTTGAACAGAAATGCTGCACATCAATAATATCCACACTATTTTTACACTCTATAAACAACCTCTGAGTACCCTTGGGATGCTGCATCACCGCATGAATATAGGACGCCCTAGTATGCAAAACATTTTTAAGCTTAGTATGATACCCCATCTGATTAAAAAGCGACTCAACAGTTTCTTCAAAAGTTTTACCACTCTGCAGATTATACGTCATCCCTAATCCCCAAACTTATAAAAAACCAAATCCTTTATTAGGTTTATGGCCAACCCCAACACCCCACAAACAACAACACCAAAACAACCCCCATCACAAACCCAAACAACACAACCAACAAACCAACCAACTAAACACAACCTAAACAAACTAACCAACCCACAAATCCTCAACCTCCAAACAGAAACCGCTCCAGCAACTAAATCTGCCAACAAAACCAAAAACAAACTCTAACCCAGCATACTTAACAGCAATTAAACAGAAAAACAGACGTTTTTAATATCATCCACACACAGAATGGAGTAATTCTTAATTACCGCGTCAACCAAGATTTGGCTTGAGGAACCAGAAAATGGCAAAGATTGATTTCGGCGGCGTCCAAGAAGACGTCATCACAAGAGAAGAATTCACAGTGGCACAAGCCCAACAAACCCTAAAAAACGAAGTCGTCGCCACACTCGGATACGGCATCCAAGGCCGCTCCCAAGCACTAAACATGCGCGATAACGGCATCCAAGTCATCATAGGACAACGCAAAGACTCAAAAACCTACCAACAAGCCCTACAAGACGGCTGGATCCCAGGCGAAACCCTCTTCAGCCTCCAAGAAGCCGCCCAACGCAGCACCATCAAAATGATCCTACTAACCGACGCAGCCCAAAAAGAAGAATGGCCAAACATCAAACCCGGCCTCAAAAAAGACGACGCCCTCTACTTCAGCCACGGCTTTGGCATAGTCTTCAAAGAACAAACAGGCATCATCCCCCCAAAAGACATCGACGTCATCCTAGTCGCACCCAAAGGAAGCGGCACATCAGTCCGCCGAAACTTTATAGACGGAAGCGGCATAAACAGCAGCTACGCCATCTTCCAAGACGCCACAGGCAAAGCCACCCAACGCGCCAAAGCCCTAGGCATAGCCATCGGCTCAGGATACCTCTTCCCAACAACATTCGAAAAAGAAACCTACAGCGACCTAACAGGCGAACGCGGCACCCTTATGGGCGCACTCGCAGGCATCATCGAAGCCCAATACAGCACCCTACGCGAACACGGCCACACCCCAAGCGAAGCCTTCAACGAAACAGTCGAAGAACTCACCCAAAGCCTCATCCGCCTAGTCGACGAAAACGGCATGGACTGGATGTACAACAACTGCAGCGAAACCGCCCGCATCGGCGCACTCCGATGGAAAGAACGCTTCCGATCAGCAACCAAACCCGTATTCGACTCACTCTACGAACTAACCGCCACAGGCGAAGAAAGCCGCATCGTACTAGAACGCAGCAAAGAACCCAACTACAAACAAAAACTCGCAGACGAACTCAAAGCCATGGCCAACAGCGAACTATGGCGCACCGGCACAACCGTACGCAGCCTACGCCCAAACAAACAAAACCAACAAAAACAATAACCAATCCCTCTAACCTTTTTATCACACTAATATGCTACATCCGGTGAATAAATAGAGTATTGTTAGGTTAGTCTTTTTAGTTTGATTTGATTCTTGCGTTTTTGGTGGTGAATGCCAGTTTGTTCTTCACGTTTTTGTTATTGCGTTGCAGAGTAAGTTTTGACTTGATGTTTGAAAGTCTCCATATCCGTAATCGGGTTATCAAGTATCTGGTGGCACATAACCTCATCTAAATCTCGGCCCTATCCAGTTAGCTCCCATGCGTAGGTGTATCAAAGAGAAAATGAGAGTATGATTATGGGAAACCATCAACCCGTTTGGGTGGGGCGTTTGGAAAAGGGCTGGTAACAGTACCTCGATGGGCGCCTACTCTATATCACACCCCGTTTGGGGCGATGGGGTTGGAAAAATGATAGTAACAGTGCCTCGCGGGCCTCCCCCGCCACTGTACGTCCAGTTCGGAAGGGGCATCCCGGAAGCCTACCATAGCAATGTGGAAAGCGCTGGGCTACCTACCTTCTGGTTCAGAAACCTGACCATCAGGTAAAGGTGTTGAACTCCTTTCTATCCCCTTTCTGTCGGTGAAACTTGTGTTTTCTATATTAGACTTCTTGCGAAACTAAAATAAGTGTGATTGATGTTTTTTGTGATTGTTGTGGTTAGATGAAGTATGAAACGCTGAAAAGTTATTCGGATGAAGAGTTTCGTCGGATAACTGGTGTTAAG
>Ga0123356_10004060_pt1 | contig 15202 bp, 11 predicted proteins | sample TergutEmb28metaG_2_FD_92546 | JGI IMG/M metagenome (GOLD analysis project Ga0123356, IMG submission 92546) | Embiratermes neotenicus P3 segment gut microbial communities from Petit-Saut dam, French Guiana - Emb289 P3 | ecosystem: Host-associated > Arthropoda: Insects > Digestive system > Gut ... | reverse complement strand
GCCGGCGCCTCAGGGGAATCAGCACCGCTGCTGTTTACCGCGCTGTTCTCGAATTTCTGGCTGGAGAGCCTGAGAGAGCCGACGGCTTCTCTCTCCATCCTGATTTTCAATTTCTCCGGCATGCCGTTCCCAAATCAGACCCAACTCGCCTGGACGGCATCGCTGGTGCTGGTGCTGATCGTGTTCATCTTCAACGTCACCAGCCGGATGTTCGGAAAACCGAAGCTATGAGTTTTGATGGAGAAGCCATCATGTCCTCTTCCGTTGTGGAACCCGATAGCGGCAGTCGAGTGAACGGCGAAGCCCCGGAATATGCGATCGAGGCCAATATCAAGGGTATTTACTATGGCGACTTCCTCGCCGTACGCGATACCGTCGTCAATGTCGAGAAAGGCAAGATCACCGGGCTCATCGGACCCTCCGGCTGCGGGAAGTCGACGGTACTGCGGTCCTTCAACCGCATGAACGACCTGATCCCCTCCTTCCGCCTGGAAGGCGAGGTCGATTTCCTCGGCCAGAATATCTACGCCAATAATATCGATCCCGTGGCGGTGCGCCGGTATATCGGCATGGTATTCCAGCAACCCAACCCGTTTTCCATGAGTATTCGCGACAACGTCGCGTTTGGCCTGCGCCTTAACCGTTACAAAGGCAAGATCAGCGAGCGCGTCGAATGGGCACTGCGCCGCGCTGGATTGTGGGATGAAGTGAAGGATAAACTCAGGCAGTCGGGCCTCGCACTGTCGGGCGGACAGCAACAACGGCTGTGCATCGCTCGCGCTATCGCCACCGAGCCCACGGTGCTGCTCATGGATGAACCCGCGTCGGCCCTCGATCCCATTGCCACCCGCATCATCGAAGAGCTGATGGTGGAGCTGAAGAATCATTATTCGGTGGCGATCGTCACCCACAATATGCAACAGGCAACGCGGGTGGCAGACACGACGGCATTCTTTTCCGTTGACATCTCCAAGGGCGGCCGCACCGGCTTCCTCGTGGAGGTCGGACCGACCAAACAGATCTTCGAGGATCCGCACGAAAAGCTCACGCAAGACTACGTCCGCGGCGCATTCAGCTAGGAGCTGCGACGGGATGGCCGTCCGCACCAAAGTCCTGCTGACGCTGGTGCTTGGTATCGCGGCGAGCGTTCTGACGGAGTTCTCCAGCGCAGCGCCCGGTCCGGCTGTCGAGCTTCGCGGCGCTGGCTCGACCCTGATCGCGCCGCTACTCGGGACCTGGACGAAGGCGTTGGCCGTGAGCCACCCTAATGTTTTGGTGCAATATGCGCAGACAGGCAGCGGCGAAGGGATTCATCACTTTCTGGCGCGCAGTGTGCAGTTCGGCGCCACCGAGCGACCGATGACGGACGCCGAGATCTACCGGGCCGAAGGCGGTGTCGTGCACGTCCCCGTCGCCGCGGGGATGGTGGCGGTCGCCTACAATCTGCCTGACGTGAGCGCGCGGTTGCGACTCGGCCGTGAAACGCTTGGTGAAATCTTCTCCGGCGCCGTGCGCCAGTGGAATGATCCTCGGATCGGTGCCGACAACCCAGGCGTCGTGTTACCGGCGCGCACCATCGCGCTCGTGACGCGCCGGGAAGCCAGCGGCACGACCTATGCGTTTTCCGCCCATCTCGCCGCCGTCGACCCGTCCTGGAACCGAGCCGGGCCGGGGGTTGGCGATCAGATAGCGTGGCCGCCGGAGACGATGACGGTACTCGGAAGCGAGGGCGTTGCAAGTCGCGTGTCGATCACCGAAAACTCCATCGGCTATATCGAATACGGCTTTGCGCGCCGGCTCGGCCTGAAAACGGCCCTGCTGCAAAATCGCGATGGCGCTTTCGTTGGTCCAGCGCCGGCGGCTGGAGCCGCCGCGCTCGCCGACGCAGCCGCCAACATGCCGCCGGACGGCCGCCAGTTGATTTCCGATCCCGCGGGGACGGCGGCTTACCCGATCGTCACCTATAGCTGGTTGCTGCTCCGCGAAAACGGTCAGTCGGCGGATGTTGCCGACGCACTGCGCGCCTTCGTTGGCTACGGACTTTCCCAGAACGGGCAGGCGCAGGCCGCAGAGATCGGCTATGCTCCACTTCCCTCGGCCGTGGTGGAACGCGCGGAAGCCTTGCTGGGGAGGATGCGATAGCAGGTGTCGCCAGCCCGCTTGCCGGCGGGCACGTGTTCGATCTCGACGCGATCGCCCTGACACTGGGCGAACTTCCGACGCCGCCGTACGAGGCGGTACGCGGCGACACCTCGCGCCGTATGCTCGAGGCTTACAGGTATGTCGATTGCCTGTTGGCAAGCGGACAGGACCCGTTCGCTTATGGCGGCTCTCATCTTCTGCTGGAGATGAACCATTTGGTCTTGTGCGGCCCGTCGCCGGAGCGCCGGGCCGAGTTTGCCCGTCATATCGAGGCGACTGAACGACGCTTCTACGACGACCATCTCTGCGGTGCTGATGCCTTCTATTCCTGGGCCGCACAGGCACGACATTTCGCTCCGACCGGCTACGCGGCGCGGTCTTTCTATCACATCGTGAGTACGCCGCAGCTATTCATCGAAGGAAATCGGCGAACCGCGACGCTGCTGGCAAGCTACGTGCTCGGGCGAGCGGGGTCGCCTCCGCTCGTGATCGACATCGAGACGTTTCCAAATTACGTGTCCTTGTGTACGGCTTCCAAGGCGGTCGACCGGCGGCGGTTGGGGGCCGGAGTGCGTGAATGGATTCTTGTCAAAAGATTGCAACGGCTCATCACAAGGTCTGGAAATACCCGCTTCCTTGCTTCGAGATCGACGCGACTGGACAAGACGCGCGTCTAGGACTTGGTTGACTGCCGGTGCGCATTCTCACCGGGTAATCGGCACCATCGCGCCCGGTGGCTGACCTTGATCAAGGTCCGCTTACGCCGCTGCAAAAAACACACATGGAGCACACCGATGCTAGATAGCGTGTTGCACGAGGCAGATCACTTGCGGGAATCAACCCCCTCGGAATTACTAACGACGCTTCGCACACTGCGCGCGGAGTTGACGACTGAAGCGGCTGGTCGCTTTCGCGATTGGCGTCAATATATCAGCCGGCCGCGATTTGCCGGGAGCGCGCTCAATCTGGCGCACTACCTCGCGCTGCGCCGCCGCGACCTGCGGCCGCTGCAACGCGTGCTGATGCGCTACGGCTTGTCGTCTCTTGGGCGGTTAGAAAGCCGTGTCCTGGTCACGCTCGACTCGGTTGCCGACGTGCTGGAGCCTGCTGCGACCGACCAGCGCGTCGATTCGTCTCGCTGGCCGCCGTCAGCGGGACGGTTTTTCCGGGGCGAAGAGCGGCTTGCACATAACGCCACGACTCTGTTCGGCCCTGAGCCTGGAGGACAACCGGTGCGCATCCTGGTCACGTTGGGGCGGGAGGCCGCGGACGATCCGCACTACGTGCCGCGGCTCGTCCGCGCTGGGGCCGACGCAGTGCGTATCAATTGCGCGCACGATAATGCTGCGGTCTGGTCCGCGATGGTCGCGCACACGAGGGCGGCCCGCAAGAAGCTCGGTCGGAACATTCCGGTGCTGATGGACATCGCCGGCCCGAAAATACGTACCAGCGAGGTGCGGCAGCCGAATAACGCATCCGGTTTAAAGGAGGGTGACCGGTTGCTCCTACTGCCGACGCCGGCGCTACTGAAGGTCGCCGACAAGATCGCCGTCCGGGCCACCTGCGAGCCCGGCACGGTCCTGCGGAAGCTGCGGCCGGGCGCAGAGGTGGCAATGGATGACGGGAAGCTCAGCGGTGTGGTTGAGGCGGTGCGACCGAACGGTGGCGTGGTCGTACTCGTGCAACAGACGAAGCCCGATGGGGTAAAACTGAAGCCCAGGAAGGGGCTGAATTTTCCTGGCACCGAACTGGATCTCGACCCGCTGACGGCCAAGGACCGCGCCGATCTCGACTTCGTTGCCACGCATGCTGATCTGATCGGCTACTCGTTCGTGCAGCGTGGCGAGGATGTCGCGCGTCTGCAGAACGAGCTTGCTGCGAGGCGGCCCACGGATTGGACGCAGATCGGCCTGATTGCCAAAATCGAGACGCATCACGCGGTGCAGAACCTGCCGGAGATTATCGTGCGGGCGGCGGGCCGGCAGCCCTTCGGCGTGATGATTGCGCGCGGCGACCTGGCCGTGGAGATAGGCTTCGCTCGGCTCGCCGAGATGCAGGAGCAAATTCTGTGGCTCTGCGAGGCGGCGCACGTGCCGGTCGTCTGGGCGACTCAGGTTCTCGAGGGGATGGTGAAATCAGGTTTGCCGACGCGGGGCGAGATGACGGATGCGGCGATGGCGGTGCGGGCCGAATGCGTGATGCTGAATAAGGGCCCAAACCTGCCCAAGGCGATTCACGCGCTGGACGGGCTGCTGCAACGCATGGCTGAACACCAGAGCAAAAAGACTTCGCAGATGCGGATGCTAATGTCCTTCCGCGACCATGCCGAGCGCAACGAAGTCGGTTGATGAGCGCGCTGCTCGCGCCGCGATCGCAACAAGATTGGTGCCGGTCTGCGGCGGCAAATCAACTCAACGTGTGCCAAGCTGCGGGGTTTCAACCCAGATAGGCGCTGGCGGCGGCGAGGTCGAGCCACCGAGGGCTGTCGTCCCGTTCGCAGGTGAATAAAGCGAGTTAGAAAGGACGTCGTTCTCTAAAGGTGCGGCAAATAAAGCAGCTTGGCGACCAAGAACAGTACCGTTATGCCTGCAAAGTCGTTGACGGTCGTGATGAAGACACCGGTTCCCACCGCCGGGTCCATGTTCAGCCTTTTCAGGCCGAACGGCACCAGGACGCCCACTGCTGCCGCCTGCACGATGATCAGGATCAGTGTTGTGGCCGCTGTCGCCGCCAGCCATCCAGGATGCTCGAGCGGGATGACCAGGGACAGCAGAACAATGCCCACCGCTGTGAGCAGGCCAATCGCTGCGCCGTTCAGTGCAGACCCGCCAAGCTCGCGCAGGAAACGGCCCGTTAGATCGTCCCGCCAGCCGGATGTGCTCGCCATCGCCTCGATCGTGACCGCAGAAGACTGGATGCCTGCATTGCCGGCCATGTCCATTGCCAGCGGGATAAGGCTGGCGAGCACGACGGCCTCCTCCAGAACCCGTTCGAAAGAGGCGACGATGAGGCCGGCACCAAGCGCTCCGAGGAGTGCGGAGGCGAGCCAAGGGAAGCGCCGGCGCAGGATGCCAACGGGCCGGTCGCCAGGTTCCGAGTGTGGGGCGACGCTCGACAGTGCCTTCAGATCCTCCGAGATTTCCTCCCGGCCGATGGCACGCAGTTCCCGCTCACCAATCAGGCCGAGCAAGTGGCCTGCCGCATCGGTTACCGGTACCACGGGAAGACGCTCCCGGTCGGCGATGCGCAGCACGTCCTCACGATCTGACGTCGCGGTGACGGCGTTCACATCGGGACGCATGATGTCCCGTACCCGTCCTCCCGCCGGGTGCAGCAGTAGATCGCGCAGCTTGAGATAGCCGATGAGCCGCTGCTCGTCGTCCACCACATAAACGGCGTAGAGCCGCTCGATATCCGCGGAGTGCGCGCGGATTTTCTCGATTACCTGCCCGATCGTCCAGCCTGCGGGCGTGGCAACGAGCTGCCGGCGCACCATCGCCCCGCCGGCTGTGTCATGGTCGTACGCGAGTGCAGCGTGCATTTCGGATGTGGACGGAACAGCTGGCTGCATCGGGTATCTCCAACACTTGCGATCTCTTCAACGTATCCATCGAACGGCGGCAGCCGCGCTCGCGCTGATAACGTTGGGTATAACCAGTATAGTGGCAGCGCAAGGATTGCCCACGTATTGGAGGCGCTCTGGAAAAATGCGGCCCCCCTGAACGCCAGGGACGTCGAGATCAATATCATTGGGTCCGGCCTTCAAAGGGCCCTCGTATTTACCAGCAACGCACGGCTCTGGATTTCGCCCTGCGCTTTCGTTCACCAATTCGGCGGTGAGACACTCCGCCGCCTGAGAACGCCAGGCTCGATATCAACCTTGTTGTTAGCCAGTGCGTGAACAGAGTCGGAGCACGCGTCAAATTGGGGTTTTCAATGTTTCGCTTCGCTCACAGTTGGCCTGCGCCTATCTCCGGCAACGAAACGATCGTTTAGCAAATCACCACCGCGGTACCCGGAATGCCCCGCGACGGGGTGACGCTTCCAGATCGGGTGCTTCAACCTGAATTTCGCGGGCAGAAGTCTCCGAGAGACACGGAGTCCTCAGTGGTAGGCCGCCACATGACTGCGAAGGGGCACGCCCACGTCCACATTGTGTGACTCTTTATACAATTTGATTATGGACTTCATAAGGTCTTGTTAAGTTTTGATTCCAGAACTCTTTATCACATTTGTGTCGTCGAACTGTCCTGATTTTGTGATTTCGCTGGCTCGCTCGTCTTGCCAGTCTGGTCTCAGGATAACCGACCAACTTCTTGACGTGCCTGTCTAAAGACTTCTTGCTGTCCCTGTCTGAAGCTGGCCCGCGACTCACTCTAGGACTGACGGCAGTGGCCTCAGGTTGTTGGCCTTGAGGCGGTGGAGTTCTTGGTAGCGTCTGCCCCGCGTTGTCCATTTGGCCCACACGACACGGCTGGCCAATGTCGTCTCCGGTCATCCATTGATACCGACCTCTCGCCGCTGAGTGAAGCTGAAGTATCAATCCCACCTGCGAGATCGAGATATGAACCTACGTATTAAATGTCTTGCTGTGTCGACCGTGTTAGGGCTGACGCTTTGCCCCCCCGTGAAGGCGCAGACAATTGACGAGCTCAAGGCGCAGCTCCAACAAATGCAGCGCCAACTCAATCGATTGGAGGCGCAACAGCGGCGGACATCGGGTCAGGTTCAACGGCAGGCTCGTACACCTCCGTCTCGCGCGCCCTCGACCTTGCAGGTTGAGCAGGCGGAGCAGGCGGCCGCACAAGCTCAGGCTGCAGCACAGCAGGCCCAGCAGAATGCGCAGCAGATCCAGCAACAGGCGACCCAAGCGGCGCTCGACCAGTTTAAGCCGCCGAAGGGCAAGCCCGGCGGACTGACAGTCCGCATCCCGCAGGTTAACACCACCGTGCGGCTCTATGGCTTCATAAAACTCAACGGTACGGCCGACCTGACGTCGCGGGATCGGACGGATGCCCTGACCGCGCAGTCAATTCAGCTCCACAACAGCGCTGCGAATCGCCAGGGTGGCGACACGTCGATAACCGCCCGGCGCTCGCGCATCGGGTTGGAGACCTGGACCCCCATCAACGATACTTGGGGCGAGTTCCACACCCAATTTGAAATGGACTTCGCTGGCGGATCCAATCCGTTCGGGGTAAGCGCGAACACGGCGGCGACCAGCAACTCCTACATTCCGAGGCTGCGCCTGGCCTACGCCGATTTCGGCAAGTCGAAAGGCGGATGGGGCAACTTCCTGTTCGGTCAACAGACCTCTACATTCAACGATCAAGCCTTGCTGCCGATCCAGTGGATGAGCGACTGGGACTTCGTGGGCCTGTCCAACGTTCGCCAGGCCCAGTTGCGCTACACATACGGCTTCGCCAACGGAATCAGCGCGTCGGCCGCGGTCGAGTCGCCGATCAGCGACGTGACGTCAGTGCAGGGTTCGGCCTTTCCCGATGTCGCCATTACCGGCCCCACTACCCCCGTCAATAATGTCGTCAACGGCGTCGGCTACCAGACCGTGCCTGACTTTGCCGGGCGAGTGCTCTGGCGCGATCCTACGATTGGGCTGTTGGCCCTGCGCGGTGTCGTGCGTCCCACGATCGGCTTCAACAACAACGCCGGTCCCATCGGCTCCCGCTTTAACAAAAACACCAGCGGCTGGGGCGTAGGCTTGACCGGCGTGATCAACCTGCTCGACGGAAAGCTCGTTCTCATGGCGAGCGGCAATGCAGGCCAGGGTCTCGGCCGCTATCTCACCAACACAGCCAACGGCTTCAGCGCAGTAACCAACATCGGACTCCCTGGCGTGACCGGTGCCACGTCCAGCATCGACGATGTGGGTGTTTACGGCGGAATGGTAGGTGCGCAGTACTTCTTCACGCCTACGCTGCGCACGAATATGTCGATCGGCGCCGCGCGGCTGAACTATCCAGACTATGCCTCACAGTTCTGCTCCACCGGTGCCTCTATCTGCTCTTCGGTGAACACCTCGATGTGGGCCGCCGCAATCAACCTGGTCTGGAGCCCGTTCAAGGCGGTCGATCTCGGTATTGAATACCAGCACCTCGAGCGTTCCCTAATTGCGGGGGGCACCCCGGCCCTGGGTTCGGGCGGGATCGTGAACCGGATTCAGCTGACGGCGATCGGCCGGTTCTGAGCCGCGGTCGGGCAGGCTGACGCGAGACGGACCGCTCGGCGTCCCAGCAGAGCAGACCGAACGCAAAGCTGCTCCTTCCTGCCGGTCGATGGGGCCGCCGGTTTCGCGTGCACGCGAAGGCCACAGATGGTGTTGTATGACTGATCGTCCAAAGTAAGAGGACAAGATCTCCCATGCGCATTCGCTGATTGTCGTTTCCGCGTTCAGCATTTTCGCGCAGGCGGCAGTGCGCACCCCCGTGGAGATTCCGCTCGCAGAGTGAGCGGAGGGCGCTTATCGGATCGCGCCGGTCGATGATGCACGGGGTGCCAGCGCCCGCCGCCGGTGGCGGGCGCGGCCGCCCGGCCCGAGCGCGTGACCCGCTTCAGAGCGCGGGGAGAGCTGGCTTTCGCGAGGGGATCAGCGCGGCGTTTGAATGATCCTTGCTGATCGGCCGTGTGGCCGAGGGGTGTTCCTTCGTCAGCCGAAGCGCCTCAGCTTCGTGATGAATCGTCAAAGCCTCACCGGCGCGCAGCGTGTACTCCACCCTTTCGCCGGTAATGTCGACTTCCAGCGTCTGGCCCCGATATGTCACGGGAAACCGGAGCGTGGCATTGTAATCCGGTGCACAATGCGGCGAGAACGACAACGTGCCATCATCGTCGCGCATGCCGCCGAGCCCGTATGTAAGCGTCATCCAGGTTCCGCCCATTGAGGCGATGTGGCACCCATCCTTGACGTTTCCCCCGACGTCCGCGAGATCCGTCAGCATCGCCGCTACGCCGTACCTGATCGCTTTGTCCGAATCACCGATTTGTGCAGCGACGATCGCCTCAATGGAGGAGGACAGCGACGAGTCACCGGTTGTCAAGGGATCATAAAATTCGAAATTGCGTTTTTTCTCTGCGACGGAAAACATGTTTCCTAGAAGAAACATCGCCATAATAACGTCCGCCTGCTTGATGACTTGCTTCCGATAAATGTTAAGGGGATGATAAAATAGCAATAGTGGGTATTTGTCACTCGGCGTACCCTCGAAATCCCATGGCTCTCGGTCCAGGAAACTATCATCCTGCGGGATAATCATTCGTTGTTCATCATACGGAACGTACATTAAGTCCGCGGCGCGCTTCCATTCCTCGACTTCCGCTTGCACAAGAGCCGTCTTGTCAACGAGCGCGGCGTAGGCATCCGGCTTTGTTAGCCGAAGGGATTCCACGGTCTCGGCTGCGTAGCGGAGATTTTCCCGGGCCATTAGGTTCGTGAATGCGTTGTTGTTCACCACAGTATTGTACTCGTCGGGGCCCGTGACCGCGTTGATACAAAATCTGCCTCTTTTCCGACGGGAGAAGAATCCAAGATCGCGCCACAATCGCGCGGTTTCCACTAGCATCTCTGCGCCGTAGTTGTACAGAAAGGGCTCATCTCCCGTGGCCAGCACATACTTGCGCAGCGCATACATGATGTCGGCGTTGATGTGGTATTGTGCGGTGCCCGCGGCATAATAGGCTGAGGCTTCTTCTCCGTTGATTGTTCGCCAGGGAAACATCGCTCCGCGATGCCCCAACTGCTTGGCGCGCGCTCTCGCCTGCGGCAACATCCTGTAGCGGAACATTAGGAGGTCCCTCGCAATCCGGGGCGAGGTATAGGTCAGAAACGGCAGCAGGTAGATCTCGGTGTCCCAGAAGTAATGGCCCTGGTAGGCTTGTCCCGTGAGGCCCTTGGCCGGCACGCCAGTGTGTTCCGCCCGGGCCGAGGCTTGGAGGATCTGATATAGGTTGAAGCGGATCGCCTGTTGAAACTCCACAGTCGTCCGTCCTACACGGTCTTGTCGAATCAGTTCGACACGGACATCGCTCCGACGCCAGAAGTCGTCCATGTAGCGCTCCTGCTCCGTGAGCAGATGCCGAAACCCCTGCGCCATTGCGCGATCAATCGTCCACTCGAGACGTCCGCACAGCTCCTCAGCCGGTACTCGCCGAGAGGTGTGATAGACCATGAATTTGGTGAGATGGATCGGAGTACCGGACCGTGCCTCGACCGTAAAGGCAACCTGTCCGAAGTTATCTCTCTGCTCGACTTTGCTGTTGTGTGGGCACGTTGTGTCCAGCGAATGGTCCATGCCGCATGCCACCATCAAGTGGCTTGTTGCGGTCTCGTGACAGAGCACGATCCGGCGGTCTTTGCTGTAACCGCTCTCAGGAAGCAGGACCGGGTCGGCAAAAGCCCTGGTCAGCCGCGGATCGTTCGGATCGGCAGGGGCGGTCGGCGCAGTCGTTGCCATCTCCGAAGAAATGATAACGAAGGCGTCCGCGTTGAGGACGGTGACGGAGTACGAAATGGCGGCTACGTGCCGATTGGTGAATGAGATCAGGCGACGCGACCGGATCAGGACCTGTTTGCCTCGTGGCGTCTCCCAGAGGATTTCCCGGTCGAGCGTCCCGGACTTCATGTTCAGCCGCCGGTCGAACGACAGCAGAGTCGCATTCGGCAGCCAGAAGGGTTCGTCATCCACGAAGAGCTTGATGATCTTGCTGTCTGTTAGATTGACGATGGTTTGGCCGGTATCGGCGAAGCCGTACGCCTGTTCTGGGTAAACAATCGGCCACGTTGCATAGAACCCGTTCACCAGGGTGCTGTTCTCTACGTTGGGACCACCTTCCTCAGGACACCCCCTCATTCCCAGGTAGCCGTTGCCGACCGCCATGATGGTTTCCATCTGGGCCAGGAATTCCGGATGAAACCGCTTTTCCACCACATTCCACTCATCAGCCGGATAGTCATGCAATGGCGGCCTTAAACGTTGGTGATGGAGCATGACGCTAATCCTTCCGATAAACGGCCCAGCTTGTTGATCGGGTAACGAATTCACCCGGATCGTTCACTCACCGAACATTCCGCGCGGGGCAATTTAACACGCCGAATGCCCTCTGCTCTCGCGGCACTCTGAGAAGCCGAACGGGTTTCCGGCACCGGCGGACCAAGACCCGAGATGGATCCCGGGGATCACATCGGGTCGTACGTTATCTGCCTCTGGGAACCGCGAGTTCATCACGTATTAAGCAAACGCGCCTGGCAACCGAGCGACTGCGACGGTGTTCCACATGCGGATCGATGAGATCATCGACGCTGCGTTCTATCGGGCTCACAAATACCGCCGGTTATGATGAAGCTCAAATGTCAGTGTTGCGAATTTTCCGTACAACGCGGCCGGCCCGGTGCGCCGCGGCGCCGCCGTTGGGTTTCGCAGCCCACCCCTCCTCGTAGTCGTTGAAATCAACAGCGATAAGCTGACCGGCGATTTCGCGGCCTGTGGCGACGCCCACGATGAGTCTCGTCGACGCAGCGTATCTCTGTCAGTTGCGCCGGCGGTAGCGTGGATGGCTGGGCGCCAACCGCTAACGCGCAGTTGATTTGATGCTTTTCCCTGGTTGGCAGCCCGCGCGTCCGCCTCGGATAATATGATGCGCCGAAATGCTGGATCGCGCTTACGACCTGGCTCGTGACCACGGCGACATAGTCTCGATTGTCAGGTGGCAGATCAATTGGCCAGCAACGCGATGGTGGGGCATGGCGGCTGGGTCCGGCATGTATTGGCGCGGTGCGGGTCGACTGCGGGCGGCCCACAGCGTGCGCGCGGTCAATTTTGTCGCTGACACCCAGACCGAGCGGGGACACGTTCCGCCATACCTGCGAACGGATCCAAGGCCTCCTATGCCGCGAGCCATTCGGGGCGGCGGCGGATCTGCCCAAGGCCGTGCCTCGGGCTTCGATGCCGAGACGCGTTAGCGCCATTCAAATGCGCGCTCCGACGCCAGGCAACGCGAGACGAGGCTCTGGCGGCGCGATTCGATCAATGCGGCAGGTGATCGAGCGGGAGCGCTTCAGCCAACCACTCGACAGGGGCGCCGACCGCGTGAGCTTCTTTCATTACCCACTGCCGAGCTTCGTCTGGTGAGCCGAACTGCCGGGTTGCAGGGGCACGTCGCTTGGCCTCCGGCTTGGCAACAAAGGCCGCCAGGTAGCCGCCCGCACGCGATTCGATCCATCCAAGCAGTCGTTCGTCTGATGGCATGGTCACCTTCTCACGCAATCTCAGGCGATGCAGCATTGTAGCTTGGGGTGAAGAATGTCGCAAGCCAGTCACAGTTCCGCCTGCTGACTGAGACGATTGGGCCAGTCGGTGCGTTTGCCCTGGCACGCCGATCGTCAGGTAGCCTCCCGCGGTCTCGCCGCCGCCTCCGGGTCGCCAGCGCCGACCTTGCTACCGGCACCTGTGGCGATCGATCAATTGGGCCGTCCTCTGCGACCTATCGCGTTGCGCTCTGCTTCCGGCAGGCAACGCGTATCGTCTGCGGGTCGTTACTGTCCGGAGGGTCGCCGCTGAGAACAGTGTAGCCACCGGAGCAAAGCTCTTCCGCCCTGGCGTAGCAGATGTCGGGTAGCCCGGTCGCGCCACCACCGCAGCCGACCAAGTAATACACCTGTTTGCCAGGCTTTGATATCGTGCTGCACCCGGCCAAACCCAGCGCTGCGACGACAACCACCACCGCACCGAGCGACCATCGCCACGCGGTCAACGCTATTCTCACGCGACACCATGACCGGCCACTGTAACGCACTCTCATGAGCCATCATCACGCTACCCGCTTTTCAAAAGCGGCACAAGAACGGGACGCAATAGCTGCGTGCCTGTTCGCCAGGCTCCTCGCGAACTACGAGCACTCCACCGGTTTGAGATCGCCCCAGGGGTCACCCGCGGAAGAGTACGGGATAGGGTCGCTTACCTGAGGCACGCGAGCGCGCTTGCGGCGCCTTTGTCCGATCGTCGGCAGCCCGTGCGTTGTGTGGAACCAAAGGCCATAAGCGAACGTTGGGGCATGGACAGGAGAGAAGAATGGCTGACAAGCGCAATTGGCTCATCGACCATACCGGGATTGGCGTATCGGACATCCATAGGTCGAATACATTCTATGAAGCAGCGCTCCGACCTCTCGGTATTCGGGTCGTCAGGCGTATTACCCGGGACTTCAAACCTGCTAACGCCGACGCTCCGGATTTGGGCGGGGTAGCATGTTCCGGATTTGGGCGGGGTAGCATATGGTGTCGACTATCCCATATTCTGGATCGATGTTTTTCATCCTCATCACGTCAAACAACATACTGCGTTTCGTGGTTGAAGCCGGCAGCAGGTTTATGCCTTTCATGAAGGAGCGCTTGTCGCAGGCGGGATCGACAATGGCCGACCGGGTTTGCGATCGGGTGGCTACTATGCTGCATTCGTTCTCGATCCAGACGGCAACAACATCGAAGTGGTCTTTCGAGAATCATAGAATGGACGGCAGACCTCGGCAATTTATACTCGACCATGAATGACATGTGCTAGTCGGGAGGGAGCGCTCGGCGAAACATTGGCATCGGCGTGGCGACATGAAGTTTCCAAACGCCGTGCAAGCGCGTGTTGACGTACTATCATGTTCCGCTCCGCCATACGGAGCAACAGGATTGAGCGTTTTGTCGAGCGGCTTGGCGATAAACGACATTGGCGCCCAGGTCTGTCACACGCAAAATGGAGGCTCGTCATGGAAACAGCGCTTAGAGTCAGAAACATCCTGCTCAGGGCCTTCTTCATCAATCTGATCGTGATCGTGGTTGCCTGGCTGTTGTCATTCACTGGTGTTTTTACTAATTTGATGCAGACGTTCTTCGGCTTTGATGCGCATCAAAGCCACTTGTACATGGCCAGCATGATCGGGATTTGGAAAATCCTGAATTTTGTGCTTTTCCTGATCCCAGCCATCGCCATCCATTGGGAATACCGCCAGACGATATAACCGCAATTCCTGATCGCTGCCTGGAACGGATCCGTGGAGCGGCCTATAAGCTGAACCGAAGCTCCGACAATCCGACGCGGTTTCGATGGGCGCGCGATCCTGCAGAGTGGCCGACGCGAAAACACATCAACGATATCAGATGGCAACCGCGAACGGTATGCCGACGGCGATCAGCGTCAGCGACCGCGTGCGTGCCGGTAAACCACGCCGGTACTATGCAGTCCGATTCGCTGCAAGATCAGCGTCAATCGTGGGGAATTCCCGCGCGGCGAAGTGTCTGATTCAGCTGGAATCCGTGTTGCGCAATAGAGGTCAGCCGACATTGGTCCCGCGTGGGCATCCGGCGCTTTGATATGCCAGTGACCCCAGCGGGTCTAGCAGGCAGTCTGGATGGTGAGATCGCGAGTGCCGAAATTACGCGACTGGTCACGCCGCGCGACATGTGCGCATATCATGGCCATGAAATACGCGACATGCGCTATGCTGCTTTTTGCCGCATCTGCGACCGCTCAGGCGGCGCCTCGCTCAGATCCGTCGGCGCAATGCGAGCAGGCTATTCGCGAGGCCGAGGCAAGGGCACACACTCCTGCGGGGATGTTGGCGGCGGTCGGACAGGTGGAGAGCGGGCGGCCCGATCCTCGGAACGGCCGGATGCGGCCGTGGCCGTGGACCATCGACGCTGACGGCACCGGACAGTTCTTCGCGACGAAAGCAGAGGCCATCGCAGCCGCCGCAGCATTGGAGGCAGCTGGCGTGCGATCGATCGACGTCGGGTGCATGCAGATAAACCTGATGCACCATCGGGAGGCGTTCGCATCCCTCGAGGAGGCCTTTGACCCCGCGTCCAACGCAGCCTTCGCGGCGAGTTTTCTGCGCGCATTGTATCGGCGCACCCGGGCGTGGCCGAAAGCGATCGCCTCCTATCATTCCGATACGCCGAACATCGCCGACGACTATCAGCGCCGCGTGATGGTGACCTGGCAGCAGCGTACGCCGGGGCCTCTCGGCCACGGGTTCATCTATGTCGGTCGTGGGTTGATGT
>Ga0123356_10004059_pt1 | contig 15203 bp, 15 predicted proteins | sample TergutEmb28metaG_2_FD_92546 | JGI IMG/M metagenome (GOLD analysis project Ga0123356, IMG submission 92546) | Embiratermes neotenicus P3 segment gut microbial communities from Petit-Saut dam, French Guiana - Emb289 P3 | ecosystem: Host-associated > Arthropoda: Insects > Digestive system > Gut ... | reverse complement strand
TAGGTTACCCCGATTTTGGCTTGCAATCCGTATTTTCGAGGTAATGCGCAAAGATACAAAAAATCCCAACATATTCATTGTGAAAGTGTTGGGATTGGTTTTTTATTTACTGAATATCCCTATGTGGGTGAGATAAAAAGCATTTTGAGAGAGATTGCGAAATGAGAAATAACGTTACACTTTGTTTCACAATACCTTCCCCAACCTCCTTCAACAACACCATCCTAATATCATCATTCAAATTCTTCTTATCTTGCATGCAATTTTTTGCTATGTGTGAAACCTCCTCTTCGCAAAATAAAGGCAACTCGTATTGCTTTTTTATAAAATCACAAATTTCATTTACTTGCTGAAGTGTGATAAATTGATGAAGGTGAGATATATACGCCTCGCAACAAATGCCTTGCACAACCGCAAAGCCATGGGCAACAGGTTTGTTTTTCATCTGCATAAATGTTTCAATAGCATGACCGATAGTGTGCCCAAAATTCAGCAATTGGCGCTCATTTTTGTCGAAAAGATCCTTTTTTGTCAATTCCTTCTTAAAATTGGCAGCTTTTTCCAACCAAAGTTGCGGAATTTGGTTTGCGGAGAGATGTTGCATTTTTTTCAATTGCTCCCATAGCTCAGCATCGGCGATTAATGCGTATTTTATTAACTCTGCAAATCCATTTAGAACCTCCTCTTGGGGTAATGTATTTAGAAAGGTAGCGTCTATCAATACTTCATCGGGCAGGTAGAATGTGCCGATTGTATTTTTATAATGCTGTAAGTTAATGCCGTTCTTTCCTCCGTGCGCCGCATCAATCATGGCTAATAAAGTAGTGGGAATGTTGACGAGCCGGATGCCGCGTTTGTAAGTGGCTGCTATAAAACCGCCCAAATCGCAAATTACTCCCCCACCCCAATTGATGAGCAAACTGTTTCTGTCGAATTGGTGAGACAACAAAAAATTCCAAATCTCTAAAACGGTAGCAATATCTTTTATCTTTTCATCACAGGTTAATTTGATCCAATGAACATCAACATCATCAGAAAAAAAAGTGAAATAATCGGGAAAAAGATCATTCACCTTTTGGTCGCTCAATATTAAAATTTTTTGCACGGCATTTTGCTGAACATATTGAGATAAAAAATGGTTTACATCATTCATATTCGATTAAAAAATGTTTCAAAAACGTTATAAAACACAAATTACGCATTTTTAACCTAAAAAAATGCTTTCTTTGTAGAAAAATTTTAAACAGCTTTTTTATGTTTGATATTTCCAAAATCAGGATCGTTGAAGATTTTCCAAAACCGGGGATCAAATTTTTTGACATTACTACTGTATTAAATGATGTCGAATCTTTTCAAGAACTTTTTCAGGCGTTGTTAGAAAGGGCGCGCGCGCTGCAACCCGATGTCATTGTGGCATTGGAAGCACGGGGCTACTTCTTTTCTCCCGCTTTGGCATTAGCTTTGAATATTCCCTTTGTGCCGCTTCGCAAAAAGGGAAAGCTGCCGTATAAAACATTTGCCGAACAGTACAATCTGGAATACGGTCAGGAAACCATTGAGGTGCATCAAGATGCCGTAAAACCGCACCAACGTATTTTGGTTTTCGATGATATTTTAGCCACCGGAGGCACCGCCGCCGCCGCCGCAAGATTGATGCAACATTTTAACCCTGAAAAGATTGATTTTCTCTTTTTGATGGAACTTTCGTTTTTAAACGGCAAAGCGCAAATTGCGGATTTTCATACAGAGAGCTTGATTGTGGTGTAGTAGTTAAAACTCCACCCTATGTTGTATAATACAATACAATAAAAACGGAATTGTTTCGTATTATGTATCTATAAATTTTCCGGTGAATCTACGGCGCATTCTTTTCCTGTCCTTATCCATTTTCATAACCTCCGTATTAAGCGCACAAAACACAGTTACCGTGTACGGAACGATACGCGATGCGCAATACAACCCCGTGGAAAACGTGCGGGTAATGTCTCCCCAAGTTGATAACACCGCCATTTCTGCAGAAGACGGAAAATACCAAATTACTATCCCCGCCAACACTGAGGTGCAGCTTTATTTCAGGCACATTTCTTATCACGACACCATCATGCTCGTGAAAGGAGCGCCGAGAGAGCGCATAAAGTTGGATATAGAACTTACGACTACCGGCTCCCAATTAGCAGAAGTGGATGTTTCCACCACATTTAGAGATGGTTATACACGTGTGGATCCGAGACTAACGTTTAAAATGCCTTCGCCCACCGGCGGCGCGGAAAGCCTCATTAAAATGCTTCCCGGCGTCTCCTCTGTCAATGAATTAAGCTCGCAGTATAATGTGCGCGGCGGAAATTACGATGAAAATCTGATCTTTGTAAACGACATCCAAATATACCGTCCTTTTTTAGTGCGCAACGGCACGCAGGAAGGATTAAGTTTTGTAAATCTTGATCTTACCCACGCGGTAAAATTTTCTGCCGGCGGTTTTCCTGCCCAATACGGCGTTAAAATGTCCTCTGTAATGGACGTGGAGTACAAAAAACCCAAGCAACTCGGCGGCTCGCTCATGGTGGGCTTTTTGGGCGCTTCTGCCCACATAGAAGGCACAGCGCGCAACAAACAAAAAAACCGCGATGTGTTCAGCTATTTGGTGGGCGTGAGATACAAAAACAACGGCTACCTGCTGGGCGCAATGGAAACAAAAGGAGATTACAAACCCAACTTTTTTGATGCGCAAATGCTGCTGGGATGGAATATTTCCGATAAATTTGAAATTGAACTGCTGGGAAATTTTTCCATTAATAAATTCATTTTCATTCCTTCCGATCGCACCTCTGTCTCCGGAGGAATTAATCCAAGGAAACTTAGAATTTATTTCGAAGGTCAGGAGGTAGATAAATATGAAAATTATTTAGGAGGACTCACTTTCAAATATCGCCCCAATATAAAAAACCAGCTCCGGTTAATTCTTTCATCCTATTATGCAAAAGAGAGCGAAACATTTGATATTCAAAGTGAATATTGGCTGCACGAAGCAGAGATTGATATGGGAGAAAAAGATGTAAATGAGATCTCTTTGCTTGCCGTAGGAACAATTATGGATCACGCCAGAAACCACATCAAGTTTTTAGTTTCGGCTGCCGATATTCGCGGCGACCACCAACTGCCCAAACGAAACACGTTATCATGGAGCGTTAAGGTTCAAAACGAATGGATCAGAGACCGGCTGTATCAATGGCATTTAAGCGATTCGGCCGGATTTACGTTGCCGCACATTGGAGTAATTCCCAACGATTCCATCGGCGTGCCATTCGATGATCCTTCGCGCATATTGGAATTTGGGGCGTTTAACTTTTTAAACAGTTCCAAAGAGTTAAATACGATTCGTATGACCGGATTTGTGCAAAACATTTGGAAAATAGACCGCGATATGGATCCGCGCTTTACGTTAAACACCGGCGTGCGGTTTCATTATTGGTCGTATAACAATAATTTAGACGTTTCTCCGCGCGTTGCATTACTTTACAAACCGCGTTGGAAAAAAGACTGGCTATTTTGGCTAAAAACAGGCGTTTACTACCAAGCCCCTTTTTACAGAGAGTTGAGAAACAGAGAGGGCGAACTGAATCCCGATATAAAATCACAGTTCTCGTATCAGGTGATTTTAGCAAGTGAATATAATTTTAAGATGTGGAACCGCCCGTTTAAACTTTCTATGGAAGGGTATTACAAATACTTAGACAATTTGATCTCTTATTATTTAGATAATATTCAGATTGTTTACAGTGGAAAGAATGATGCCAAAGGCTTTGCCACCGGATTTGATGCGCGTTTCAGCGGCGAATTGATTGAAGGATTGGAATCGTGGCTCGCTGTTTCGGTGATGGGCACGATGGACAAATTTAAAGATCCTTTCCTGAATGATGATGGGGAATGGGAAAATCATACCTACAAAAGGCGCCCCACAGATCAGCGTTTTGCGGTGAATCTTTTCTTTCAGGACCATTTTCCCGGCCTGCGCCAGTTGCGCGTAAGTTTAAACTTTGTGTATTCCACAGGACTTCCGTTTTGGAATCCTGAATTTGTGCGCACCAAAGAAAATACACACCCAATGAAAGATTATTTTCGTGTGGACATCGGCTTTTCGTACATTTTCTTTGAACAAAGCAGAGACCGGTTTAAGAACAAAAGCAAGTTTGTGCGCGCCATCAAAAATGCAGGGGTCTATTTTGAAGTGTTTAATTTGCTGGGCAACTACAATGTTTCCTCTTATATGTGGATTAAAGATATTAAAAACCAACATTGGGCGGTGCCTAATTATTTAACGCCGCGACTGATTAATTTGAAATTGGCTGTGGAATTTTAATTTGTAGAGACATTGCGCGCAACGTCTTTACAGGTTTATTCTTGCAATTCTATTCGTAACATGTTCAACGCTGCCATGGCGGCACGTTTAATAATCACTTCCCTGCCGCCGTTTTTGCCGAAGAGAAATTTTTGAGCAACCACTCGGGTCGGCGTGGCTACGGCAACCCATACCAAACCTATTGGTTTTTCTGTGGTGCCGCCGCCGGGTCCTGCAATCCCCGAAACAGCAATGGCGTAATCGGTTTCAAACAGGCTCATGGTGTTAATTGCCATGTCGTTCACTGTAAACTCGCTCACGGCGCCGTGCTTTTTCAGGTTGGTCTCCCGCACATTCAGTATATCTCGCTTTACTTCATTAGAATAAGAAACGATAGCGCCTTCAAAAAACTGAGAACTCCCGGGTAACAGCGTAATGAGATGCGAGATATATCCACCGGTGCAACTTTCAGCTACGGCAAGTTTTTTTCTATTTTTTTTTAATAATTTTGAAACCTCCTCCACCAAGGTTTCACCCTCTGTAGAAATGAGATACGGGTGGATAAGATCTATTAAAGAGGGTAACTGTGCTTCTAAAGTTTGCATGGCTTCTTCCTCACTGTCGGCGCGTGCAGTAAGGCGCAGCAACACTTGCCCGGGCGATGGCAGATAAGCTAACGTGATGTTTCTTGGCAACGTATCCTCCCATTTTTCAATGAGTTGTGCCAATGCGCTCTCCCCTGTTCCGCAGGTAAGAACATTTTTATGCACCACAGCATGCGCCCCTACATATTTTTGTTTGAGTAAAGGAACCACCGATTCCATCAAAATGGCTTGCATTTCAAAAGGCACGCCTTGCAGGGCGATTAAGGTTTTTCCCTCTTTCTCCATCCAAAGTCCGGGTGCTGTGCCGTTTTTATTGGGCAGCACGATGGCGCCCACCGGTATTTCCGCCTGCTTTCTGTTGATTTCGCTCGCTTCCAATCCTCTATCTGCAAACATTTTAATGACCGTTTCCAACGTAGGTTGATGCACTTCAAATCCCACATCAAAATATTGGGCAATAACATTCTTGGTCATATCATCTTTGGTGGGACCGAGCCCGCCGGTGGTAATTACCCAATCGGTTTCTTTAAAAGCCTCCGTAATCGTCTGAAAAATAGTATCGGGATCGTCCGCAATCACGGTTAATTTTTTCACTTCAATGCCGGCTTCGGTCATTCTTTCCGCAATAAAAGCCGCATTGGTGTTGATGGTTTTCCCAAAAAGGAGCTCGTTTCCGATGTTGATGATGTGCATACGAATTATCAAAGAATGGTCATATAGTTGTTAATTATTTTATTGATAAATATATCTTCTCCTATTCTATCATAAATAAAATACCATTGTGTCCTTTGGTTTTTGTTGTAACGATATGCATATTTGCCAAACTGTTTGTGCATTTCATATTGTGCTTTGGCATGGTATGGTAAAATATCTAAAGTATTTCCAATGTGAAAAAGGCTGTCTCGATAGTTCCAAACCTCATCGTATGTCATACGCAATTGCTGGTTGTCTTTTGTCTGCCACTCCAACAATCCGATAAATATTTGTTCAATATCGTCTAATGCAGATTTATTGTAAAACACCATATTGCTTGCAAACTTTAGTAATGCGTTTATCAGCCTCTTCCCAAAATTCTTTGCTTGTCATGTATTCTTCCTGTACAGCCTTGTTAGCAACCATTGGCTGCTCAAAAAGAACGCCTTGCTCCTGGCGACGTATTTCTTCTAATAAATATTTGATATTAACGTACTTATCATCTAAATGAATCGTGTGTATCATAAAACCATTTTTATTTTAATGCTGCAAAAATACAATTTTTAATGTCTGAACTGTGATTTTCGTAAGATTATCTTTATTTTGCAAAAAAAAAAGATGAACCTCTTCGCTCTTTCCAAAGCCCTCCTAAAATCCGAGCAAAGCAACTACTCAAAGCCTATCGTCAAAATTACCATTGCCGGAGTTGCCTTAGGGGTAACGCTCATGCTTTTAGCGCTTTTTATTACCGCCGGTTACAAAGAGGTGATCCGCGACAAAATCGTCAGTTTGGGCGCCCATATCAGAATTTCGAGCATCGAGCAAAATTATTCTTTCGACTTACTGCCTTTCGATAGAGACCAAACATTTATATATGAGCTGTCGAAAAATCCGCAGATAAAAAACATGCAGTTTTATGCCACGAAAGTAGGGATTTTGAAAACGCAAGATCAGGTAGAAGGCATTGTATTAAAAGGTATTGATTCCACTTTTTCATGGGAGTTGTTCCGCTCGCACATTATTGCCGGCGAACCATTGGTTTTTCAACACGATGCTGTGGGCAATCACATACTTATTTCTCAAACCTTAGCTTCAAAACTGCAACTGCAGGTGGGCGACAAAGTGGGCGCCTATTTTGTGCAGGAACCTCCACGACAACGCAATTTTACGATAGGAGGCATTTACGAAACCGGACTGCCCGAAGTAGATACGCGCTTTGTTTTGACCGACTTGCGACATGTGCAAAAACTCAACGACTGGGAGCCCTCACAAGTTAGCGGCATCGAAATTTTAATTCACGATTACAACCAATTAAACGTGGTTTGGCAACAAGTGCACCACGACATTCCTTACCATTTGAAAGCAGAAACCATCAAGCAACTCTACCCGGGTATTTTCGAGTGGTTGGCGCTCTCCGACACTAACGTGCTCGTTTTATTGATTATCACTATTTTTATTTGCATCATTACGATGATCTCCACGTTCTTCATCATCGTTTTAGAGCAAACAAAAAATATCGGCATTTTAAAAACGATGGGGTTAAGCCATCAACAAATTGTGAAACTCTTTATGATTATTGCTTCCCGTCTTATCCTGCGCGGGCTGCTCTGGGGAAATATTATCGGGCTTGGAATAAGTATTTTACAAATGACGTTTCATGTCATCCCTTTAAATCCTGCTACTTATTATGTTTCTTACATTCCTATTGTGATTAATTTATTGATGCTTTTGTGGATTAATTTGCTGGTTTTTGCGGCGTGTTTGCTTGCCTTACTTATACCGGCTTACTTCATTTCAAAACGGATATCGCCGGTGGATGCGCTACGGTTTGAGGTATAACATTTCTGTGTTCTTTGTGTTCTCCGTGTCTCTGTGTTGAAAAAAATCCAGCACAGAGATACAGATAACACAGAAATTCACAGAGAATCTTTATATTTGCCGCAAATTTTAACCCCAAAAAACCATGACAACTTTTGTATTTCCCGGACAAGGCGCCCAATTCACAGGAATGGGCAAAGACTTGTACGACAACCATCAGGAAGCCCGAACTATGTTTGAACAAGCAAACGAAATATTGGGTTTTTCTATCACCAACAAAATGTTTTTCGGCGCCGATGCCGATTTGAAAGAAACGCACATTACGCAGCCCGCTATTTTCCTACACTCCGTTATTGCGTGTAAAATGCTCAATGAAGGCGTGATTCCCAACATGGTTGCCGGTCACTCCTTAGGCGAGTTTAGCGCGTTGGTTGCCGCTTCTGCCCTATCGTTTGAAGATGGTTTGCGTTTGGTATCCCAACGCGCCAACGCCATGCAAAAAGCTTGTGTGCTAAACCCTTCCGGCATGGCAGTTGTAATGGGCATGGACGACGATCAGGTAAAAGTAATCTGCGAAACGATTGATGAAGTAGTGGCGCCAGCCAACTATAATTGCCCGGGGCAGCTGGCTATTTCCGGCACTTTCAAAGGCTTGGAACTTGCCGGCGAAGCGCTCAAAGCCGCAGGCGCCAAACGGGTGCTTTTGCTCAATGTAGGAGGCGCATTCCACTCGCCGCTCATGTTGCCGGCACAGGAAGAACTGGCGCAAGCGATTGAAAAAACCAACTTCAAAACCCCAATATGCCCTGTTTATCAAAACTATACCGCACAACCGGAAACCGATCCGGAGGTGATCAAAAAAAACCTGATACTGCAACTTACTGCTCCCGTTTTGTGGACGAAAACTATTCAAAACATGGTAGAAAACGGCGCTACGCAGTTTATAGAGTTTGGACCGGGGGAGGTTTTGCAAGGGCTAATTAAGAAAATTGAGGCAGGGGTTGAGGTAAGAGGTGTGAGATAAGAGGTGCTATCAAACATTAAATAAAAAATCTACATGATCCGTTTTTTCGATATAATACTCTCACTTTTAGGCTTAATCCTCCTAACCCCGTTTTTCATAATCACAGCATTGTGCATTGTTTTTACCTCCCGTGGGGGTGTTTTTTATGCGCAAAAGCGCGTGGGGCAGTTTGGTAAGGAGTTTACCCTTTTTAAATTTCGCACGATGCACAAAGGGGCTGATAAAAAAAACTTGCTCACCGTAGGCACAAGAGATGAGCGTATTAATAAAGTGGGTCATTTTTTACGACAATACAAACTCGACGAACTGCCGCAGCTTTGGAACGTGCTGAAAGGCGACATGAGCTTAGTAGGCCCACGACCGGAAGTGCGCAAATATGTTGATTTGTATAATGATGAACAAAAGCGTGTTTTAAATGTGCGGCCGGGCATTACCGATTATGCTTCAATTGCATACAAAAACGAAAACAACATTTTAGCACAATCCGAAAATCCTGAAAAACAATATGTGGAAAAGATTATGCCGGAAAAACTGCAGTTAAATCTTCTATTTATTGTGAATCAATCGGTGAAGGAGTATTTTAAGATTTTGTTTTTAACAGTGAAAATTATTTTTTGAGACCTTTGCAAAATAAGTCTTTTCTTATTTTTTTTTAATTTTGTTTGTTTACTTGTGATTTTTGGGGTTATTTCTTTCTCAATCTCACTCCAATCAATTAACATATTGATTTGTTTGAAGAAGGTATTCTTGCGAATACGTCTTTCCACGTAGTTGCCGGCAAAACTCATTTGATATTTCTTTGGGTAAAACGTTCACGTGAAGCGTGGACTTTACTTTATTTAAAGCCTGCTATTATTTAAAAAATAATACGACATTTGCAGTGTAAAATTTGTCACGAATTTTGGCTAAAAACATAACAAAATTAACAGTAAATTATTTATGCAATCAATTAACAATCAAATAGAAACTTCTATAAAGAAAAAAGGACGTGGAAAAATAATTTTCACAAAAGATTTTTCTCTTTTGGGAACAGAGTTTGCCATTCGGCAGTCATTATCTCGGCTATGTAAAGACGGTATGATTGTTCGGCTGGCTGCGGGTACCTATCTATATCCAAAAATTAGTAAACTGATAGGAATTGTTTATCCGTCTGTGGAAGATGTTGTAAAACAAATTGCAAAACGCGAAAAATCACGCATAGTTCCAACAGGTTTGTATGCACTTAATAAAATTGGACTTTCTACTCAAGTACCAATGCGTTTTGTTTTTCTTACAGACGGAGCTGCTCGCGAACTGAAAATTGCAGGTGTTAATGTGAAATTTCAAAAAACTATTGCCAAAAACCTTTCATTCAAAGGCAAAATAACGATTTTAGTAGTTTTTGCATTAAAAGAAATGGGGAAAGACAATGTGCGCTCTGACGAATTACAACGCATAAATAAACTTTTGCAGCACGAAAGTAAAGAAGTAATCATATCCGACTCAAAACTCGCACCAAATTGGATTGCTGAAATATTGTTGAACTCTCTAAAAAACAAAACCGATGAATAAATTTTTCAAACTTTCAGAGAGAGACAGAATTGAAATTATCAATCAAACAGTTATACATAAAAAACTTCCTGCCGAAGCAATAGAAAAAGATGTTTGGGTTACAGCCGTTTTACAAGCATTGTTCACATTGCCTTACGCCAAACATCTATCATTCAAAGGTGGAACTTCGCTCAGTAAATGCTACAATTTAATTGAACGTTTTTCTGAAGACATAGACATTGCCGTGTCTCGTGAGAAACCTGATCTTACAGGCACAAATACAAGCATTAGAAATAAATTGCGCCGCGCAGCTTGTAAGTTTGTCAGGGAAAAGTTGCAATTTGATGTAAAAAAACAATTGGAAAACAGCGGCATAAATTCCAATCATTTTTCGGTCAATGTCAATATCACGCCAATAACTACCACCGACCCTGAAACTATTGAAGTAGTTTACCAATCGCTGTTCGACAGCAACGATTATATCAAACCCGTTGTGAAAATTGAAGTCAGCGGACGCTCAATGAGCGAGCCCTTGCAAACAGTAAAACTACAATCAATTGTTGATGAGGATTTTGCAAATATGCCGTTTGTAAATACTCCGTTTGATGTAAGTGCAGTTGTTCCGCAACGTACTTTCATTGAAAAAATCTGTCTTTTACATGAGGAGTTTGCTAAACCTCAGAAATTTATACGTACTGAAAGAATGAGTCGCCATTTATACGATTTGGAAAGAATAATGGATACTATTATTGCAGAAGAAGCATTGAAAGAGAAAAAGTTGTATCATTCTGTAGTGGAACACCGCCGTATCTTTATCGGTTTGAATGGGTTTGATTATTCGACACTTGCACCCAAAACAATAAACATTATACCGCCCAACTCTATCATTGACCTTTGGAAAACCGATTACGAAGCAATGCAAGGAACAATGATTTACGGTAAATCATTGCCATTCAACAAATTGATAGACAAAATAAAGCAGTTGAATGAACGGATAAATCGGATTGATTGGTAAAGTAACGCGCCGACCCGCTGCCTACACACATTTGCGTCACGTTTTTTCCTGACCTTTCTTGCACCACATTGTCTTTTTCCAAATCGCAAAAACGCATCATAGACAAACTGTCATTAACCGATTCTTCTACTTTTTCATCGCTCAAACCGTACCAGATACCCAAAAGAAGCATCTTGAAAAGCAACAAACCACTGTACGCCGGACGACCATCCACGCTGTGTCCACGCTTATAAACTTTCTTTATTTCTTTCTCAATCTCACTCCAATCAATTAACATATTGATTTGTTTGAAGAAGGAACCCGTTGCTCGCAATAAAACCGTATTTTTTTCGTAACCTTTTTTTAATCTCCTCGACATAATTTTTACATACTTTTGCCGCCAAAAATACAAACTATGTCAGATAAAATTCTTATTGTAGATGATGACCGCAATATTTGCGAAATTCTTGAATTTAATTTAACCAACGAAGGCTATCATGTAGAATGTGCTTACTCTGCGGAAGAAGCGTTGAAAAAGCTATCTTCTAAACACGCTTTAATTTTGCTCGATGTGATGATGGGCGGCATGTCGGGTTATAAAATGGCAGAAAAATTGCGCAAGGAACACAATCCGATACCTATTATTTTTCTTACGGCAAAAGATACGGAAAACGATATGCTTACCGGTTTTTCGGTGGGTGGAGATGATTATATTTCAAAGCCGTTCTCCGTTAAAGAAGTGATTGCCCGCGTAAGAGCTATCGTAAAAAGAGCGAAACCTAACGATAAAAATACAGAAACCGCCGGCAGCACACAAAAAATTACCTTTAAAAACATTGTTATAGATCTTGAAGCGAAAGAGCTTTTGATTGACGGCAATCGCGTAATTCTTACCAAAACCGAATTTGAGTTGTTGACGTTCCTTGCCAAAAATCCGGATAAAATTTTATCCCGCGATGATATTATTGATGTGGTTTGGCATGAAACCCCGTTTATTACAGAAAGAACTGTAGATGTGCACATTACCCGTTTACGTAAGAAAATGGGCGAATACGCTGCGGTGATTGTAAATCGCTCAGGATACGGCTATAAATTTGATACGGATGAAATTAAGCACTAAACACAAACTGTTTTTTTATATCTTTCTCATTTTCGCGCTGTTTATAACAGGAATATTGGTAGCGAATCAGCTCACGCTATATTTCACGATCGCTTTGTTTTTGGTCATGTTGCTGCTGATTCATTTGGTAATTGAAAGTTTTGAAAAATCGGTGCGGCAGTTCAGAGATCATAAATACCGCCAGGAAATTACCGGAAATATTGCGCATGAGTTGCGCACGCCCGTTACCAGCATTCGCGGTTATTTAGAAACCGTTTTAGAGACCCAGCTTGACCCCGAAAAAGAACATTATTTCATCAATCAAGCTTACAATCAAACCATTGTATTATCGGAATTAATTCGTGATATGGGATTGATTACCAAAATAGAAGATGCTCCCAGTAAGTTTCAAATAACTTCGGTTTGTATCAATCAGTTACTCATAGAATTAAAAGCAGACCTGCAACTTGTTTTACAAGAAAAAGGAGTTGAAATGGAATGGGATATTCCTGAAAATTTAGTTATTCAAGGCAATCAGAACTTGTTGTATTCCATATTTCGCAATCTTGCCGACAATGCCCTTCGTTATGCGGGCGAGCACATCAAAATAGAGATTACGGGCAATCAGGATAAACAATACTGTTATTTTTCTTTTTCCGATAATGGCGTGGGCATTTTAGATGAAACGCATTTAGACCGTCTTTTCGAGCGTTTTTACCGGATCAATGAGGGGCGCACCCGCGATTCGGGCGGCTCCGGCTTAGGGTTGTCTATTGTGAAAAACGCCATCACCTTTCACAAAGGCTTCATTTGTGCAAAAAACAGAGAGGGCGGCGGGTTAGAATTTTTGTTTAGTTTAAAAACGGATATTTCGCGGGTGTAATTCATAATTTGTACTCCGCCCGCCTTGTTGCTCTTGCTGTAAAATGCCTTTCTCAATCAAATCTTTAATGTCGCGAATTGCCGTATCTTGCGAACACTTACAGATTTTTGCCCATTTTGATGATTGGAGTTTGCCCCGAAAATCGTCAAAAAGTTTGTTGATTATAAGCCGCTGCCTTTCATTAATTGGTGTATTTTCGTGAATTGCCCAAAATGTTGCTTTTTCTAAAATTCGTACTGTTGTATTTTCTGAAGCAAGCAAAGCATTTTTCATACAAATCAAGAAAAACTGTAACCACTCCGTAATATCACCATCGCTGTGTTGAACTTTTTGTAATACTTCGTAATATTGTTTTTTTTCTACAAGTATTTGACTCGACAGACTGTAAAATCGTTGTGTGCTTTTTTCGGCTCGTGCCAACTGCATGTCGCTGATTGTTCTTGTGATACGCCCATTGCCATCGTCGAATGGGTGGATTATAATAAACCAAAAATGAGCAATCGCTGCTTTAATAATAGCATCGGTGCTGAAATCTGTATTAAACCAGTGTAAAAACTTGTCCATTTCAGATTTTACAAAATCAGGTTTAATGGCTTCGTAATGTACCTTTTCTTTTCCCATTGCTCCTGAAACTACTTGCATTTCTCCACTGCGATAACGAGCAACATCAATTTTGTAGCCACTACTATAACCTGTTGGAAAAAGCGTAGAGTGCCACCCAAACATACGTTCTTCGGTAAGTGGCAACTCATATCTTTGTGTAGCATCAAGCATCATTTCAACAATGCCGTCAATATTTCTCGCCGAAAGAACAAGTCCCGCTACTTCAATTCCTAAACGGCGAGCAATAGAGGAGCGAACCTGATCAAAATTTAATAATACGCCTTCTATTTCCGACGATTTCAAAATGTCGGCAGTAAAAGTATTGAGCAAAGTTTCTTCTTTTTGTGAAAAACCAATGGTACTCATTATGCCACTCAACTTTCCTTGCAAATATTTTACTTCTCCGTATAATTCGCTGATTTCTTGTTCATTCCAAGTAAAATTAGTCCAATTTTCGTGCTGATAAATGTATTTTGCCATATCTATAAATTTTCTGCAAAAATATAATTTTTGCGGAGAATACACCGTTTATTCTCCGCAAAAATGCGAAGAATACATGGCGTATTCTCCGCATCAAAGTAGATCCTAAATTGTTTTAGCCTATTAGTAGTGGTGCGTTAATTTTTAAAATATTCATATAATTAATTATAATACAAATATATACAAGCGTTCTTTGAGAAATTGATTTGAAAGCAAATCGCCGAAGGCGATTAACAAGTAATAACCCCGTGCAAGCCGAAGGCGCAGCTCGGGGTTATTACCAATTGAACGCCTTGCGGCGTTGCACCATCTATCATCTCTCTTTAACGATTTGCTAAAAATTAATGCACCACCACTATTAGCCTATCATAAATACCATTTGTAAACAATCCAAATTCGTTAATATAACCCGAATGTTAGTAAAAATTTAAACAAAAATACGCTATTTGTATTTTTTTTGTTACTTCGCACTTCAATAAATGGAAAAACATGTAATCGTTTGTCCATAAGTTAACTTTAGTATTAATAATTAATAGCAATAATTATGAGTGTTTTTTACAATTTTGTCAAATCTATTCAGCAAATTAACCAAAAGCTTTTCGCTTTTTTGATGCTGGGTTTTATCATTTTGCTTCCATACACAGTAAATGCTCAGGCAAGTTTGCCTGTTCCCATGACACCCCGAACGTCGCCCGCGGCAGGAAATCAACCGATTTACAATATCAGGGGCGATTTTACCATAATTGGAAATACGAACATAACATTGGTGAGTTATAATGACAACGCCAATAATAATAACGTAAATATGCGGTATGTGAACATTGACAATGCAAGCTATCCAACTTTGCTCAATTCCTCTTCCGCTACGTTGCAATTCTCTACCGAAAACGGCGCTGCAAATCCCGATTGTTCACAAGTAGTATTTGCCGGATTGTATTGGACAGGACGTTATTATGGCTCAACAAATAACAACTCGAGTAATACATTAACCGTATCAGGTGTTCAATATCGGAAAGATATGGTAAAATTCAGACATGAAAGCGACAATACTTACCATAGCATTCAGGCATCTTCAAGCAACTTTACGGAAAATATCCACTACCCGTTAGGAACTACGGATGCAGGTATTTTTGTGGCG
>Ga0123356_10004058_pt1 | contig 15206 bp, 13 predicted proteins | sample TergutEmb28metaG_2_FD_92546 | JGI IMG/M metagenome (GOLD analysis project Ga0123356, IMG submission 92546) | Embiratermes neotenicus P3 segment gut microbial communities from Petit-Saut dam, French Guiana - Emb289 P3 | ecosystem: Host-associated > Arthropoda: Insects > Digestive system > Gut ... | reverse complement strand
TATAAACGAAATAAACTTTTCTGCAAAAGAAATGGTGCTGGGGCTTGTGGATATATCCAAAAATATTCAGTTTATTAATAAGGAGACCACCGCAATGAACCAAAGCGCGAGTTCTACAAAAGATGCCAGCGAAGCCCTTCTTAAAATTGCCAGTGAGATGGAAGCGTCTGTCAGGAATTTTAAAACCAGTTAAACTGGAATTTGCAGGTTTCCGTTTGGTAAATTTAATAAGGGGAAAAAATGAAACTACTTGTAGTTGACGATTCATATGTGATTAGACAAATAATTAAAGCTACTATCGATGTATTGCAAATGGAAACTATTGAAGCGCAAGACGGAAAGGAAGCTCTGGAAATTATTACCGAGAAGTATAAAGAAATAGATCTGATTCTAATGGACTGGAATATGCCGGAAATGAACGGTTATGACGTCCTTGTAGAAATAAAGAAAAATAACCTATACTGCGATATTCCTGTTTTAATGGTAACAACAGAGGGACATAGTAGCAGCATTATAGCTGCTGTAAAGGCAGGCGCCGCAAACTATCTTACCAAGCCGTTCACAGGTGATGAGTTGCAGGAAAAAATCCTGGAATGTGTTGGAAAAGAAGCTGACTCCTGAATTGAGTGTTTGAAGACTCGAACCCTTCAGCCCTCAACATCGTGTTTCGGGCAGAGAAAAGCGTGACTGACACCCTTGCCAAAATCACTGACTTTTCACAATATTTTTGTTGACATTTTTAAAAATTACCTTAACATTAGTTTTATGGAATTGGATTATACTTACTGGCAAGATGGAGATTTTTTTGTTGGATTTTTAAATGAATATCCCAAAGATTCTACCCAAGGACTATCTCTTTCTGAACTTGAAGAGGCTTTAATAGAAGTCTACGAGATAAGACAAGAGGAAAAAAAACATCTGGCTGCTATTCGTAAAACAGGAAAAATAAAAATTCCTGCATGAAAAGAGAGCAGCTGCTTAAGCTGATGCGTAAACATGGTGCTGTATTTATCCGGCATGGCAGTAAGCATGATATTTATGAAAACCCCCGAACCCGCGAATTTACACAAGTTCCCAGGCACTCCTATATTAATAAATATACAGCTCAAGATATTTTAGATAAACTTTCAAAATAATATTTGAATCCTCGAACCCTTCAGCCCTCAACATCGTGTTTCGGGCTTCCGGGACCGCCTTCGGGCGCTGGCGGCGCACATCCTGTGCGCCTTACCTCCCTGCCGGTCGGCGCGCCCTCGGAAGTTCTCGTCTACTTCCGTCCAGATACATAAAAAAAATCCCATCCTAATGGATGAGATTGTAATGCGCACTGTCGGACACCTAAAGGTGTCCTTGCGATTGTTCATCTTGTTACTTTTCATAGTGCTACAACGTTTAGATATTACTCATCCACACAGCTCCGCTGTGCAATAGCTTGTTGCCCGGAAGAAGACTCGAACTTCCATACCACTGAAGGCACTAGTACCTGAAACTAGCGTGTCTACCAATTCCACCATCCGGGCCGGTGCGAATATTCTATCTCTTGTTAAAAGAAAGATCAATTAACTAATCGCGGTTTCCAGCGCTACTTCCATCATGCGGGTAAATGTAGACTGCCGTTCCTCCGCGGTTGTGGCTTCGCCTGTGACAAGGCTGTCGGAGATGGTCAGGATACACAGCGCCTCCCTCTCGTATTTAGCGGCGAGGGTGTATAATTCTGCGCCTTCCATTTCTACGGCAAGGCAGCCGAATTTAGCCCAGAGCTTCCATTCGTCCGGGTCTTCTGTATAGAACATATCGGATGAAACAATGGGACCGGTTTTTGGCTGCCATCCCTTGCTGACTGCGGTTTCCCAGGCTGTTTTCAGTAAATTAAACGATGCAGTGGGAGCATAATTTCTGCCGCCAAAGCGGATGTTGTTTGCTCCCGAGTCTGTGCACGCAGACATCGCAAGTACTAGATCACGAATACGTACGTCCTTATTGAGTGAACCGGCAGTCCCAATGCGGATTGCCCGTTTTACCCCGTAATCCTTGAATAGTTCATTTACATAGATGGAAATTGAAGGTATGCCCATTCCTGTTCCCTGAACCGAGACTCTTTTTCCTTTATAAGTTCCGGTAAATCCCAGTATATTGCGTACACTGTTATATTGAATCACGTCTTTAAAAAAATTATCAGCGACAAATTTTGCCCGTAAAGGATCGCCCGGCAGAAGTATGGTTTCTGCAATTTCTCCGTCTTTTGCTGCGATATGTACAGACATAGTCATCCTCCTTATTTTGAGTTTCTGTCCTGACGAAAGATACCATATAACAGAAAATTTGTCAAAATACCCAAGAAGACAGCACTTGCTTCTTGCATCGTAGTTTCCAGCAGATGTTTTTTCCCATTGATGTTAATACCTTTAATCCCCTATAATTAAATTATAAGGAGCCGGCATGAGTACATTGGGGATTGTAAATTCAGACCCGGATATAAAGGAAAGCATTGAATTTGCTTTTCAGCAGAATCCCAGCCACACCAAAGACCTGTTATATCTGGAAAAAGATGACGATGTTCTTGAGTTCATAAAATATGCCTTGCCGGAACTGGTAATAATCAATTTTTCTGATACAACTGTCAATATTAACGAGATAATCAGCCAGATTCAAAATGATAAATGGATTCTTAACTTTGGTATTATTGGGGTCTTTAATCCTGCCGTCGACAAGGAAGAAGAACTTTTAAGAAAATATAAAGCCATTAATGTTCTTGTTATGCTTGATAATTACCTGATTAAGTCTCATTTGGTCAAAAGCATCGAGTGCATTGAGCAGAATTATCAGATTATATTTCAAAGGGACTTTACAAGGACATTTCTTGAGGGAGCTTCCGGCAGTTTTACCATAGATAACGACCTTCAGGCAGTGCCTCTTTATGCCGGAATCGGGGCGACTATTCTGGCTCAGCGGGGACTTATCGATCCGGACAGAAAGATGCACCTTCAGCTGGCCCTGATTGAGCTTATCGTTAATGCCATTGAACACGGAAACTGCAAAATCAGCTATGAGGAAAAAACCAAGACTCTGGAATCGGGAATTACTTCTGTGGAATTGATTGCAGAGAAATGCAAAGACCCGGAAATCCGGGCAAAGAGAGTATTTTTTAGCTGGGAAATCAAACCGGATAAATCTACCTTTGTTATCCGTGATCAGGGAAGCGGTTTTGATGTTAAAGCGTATATAGAAAAGACTAAAATGCTGAATGATTACAGTCTGCATGGCAGAGGAATAAAGATGGCTTCCAAGCTTTTTAGTAAGTTGAAGTACAATGCCACAGGTAACCAGGTAGCGTTGATTGTCGATCATGAGGCATCAGTTGAGTATGAAGTACCAGCTGGTTTTACCCGCGAGAAGGTTGTTACCGTTAAAAGCGGAGATGTTGTGCTCCGGGAAGGGGATCTGAGCGACTGTCTCTACTATATATCTTCCGGCACATACGAAGTACTTCATAAGGATACGCGTGTTGGCACGCTTTCTGCCCAGGATATCTTTATGGGGGAAATGTCGTTCCTTCTCAACCAGCGCCGTTCTGCAACCATCAAGGCTACAAGCACCGGAAAACTGATACTTTTAACCCAGAAAACCTTTATCAATATAATCCGGGAGTACCCTCATTATGGGGTTTTTCTGTCCAAACTTCTGGCAAAACGGCTTGTACGGAGCAATCAACTGGCTGCCAAGCAGCAATCAATGCCCCAGTCCTGAAGGCTAAAAACCTGGGAAATCCGCTCCTATTAGACAATTTTTTCATGCCTACTTGATCAAAATTTCCATTTTTGTTATTCTTTTGGGACGGCGAAGAGTGCCCCGGTAATTTCCCAAAGATCCATCTTTTTGGGCTTTGCCAGATATGCCCTTATAGCTCAGTTGGCAGAGCACATCCATGGTAAGGATGAGGTCATCAGTTCGATTCTGATTGAGGGCTGAGTTCTTTACATGGTAAAGACAAAGTTGCAAGTCAGCGAATTTTAGTTCTGTTTGTTAAACGGGGTTTTACCCTGTATTTTAGTGAGGTTTATTATGGCGAGCAAAAAGAATGTAGTTGAGTTGATTGCTCTGCAGTGCACGGACTGCAAAAGGCGCAATTATACGACCAGCAAAAACAGGCGCAATATTCAGGAAAAACTTGAGTTTAAGAAATATTGCCCCCATGACCGGAAGCATACACTCCACAAGGAGACAAAAGTAAAATAAAGACCAAGGCGTATAGCTCAGCTGGTAGAGCGGCGGTCTCCAAAACCGCAGGTCGCGGGTTCGAAGCCTGCTGCGCCTGAAGGCAGTAAGTGCACCGTTTTGGAGAAAATGATGCAGATGCCAAAAATTTTGACGTAGCGGTAATGCAGGTTTCGAAGCCTTTTAGCCGCCGAAAGGATAAGGCGCCATGGAGGGCGCCGGCAGGCTGAAAGGCCGGCCCGAAATGAGGCAACAGGATGTTGCCGAATGCAGGGCGAAGCCTGCTGCGCCTGTAGCAGAATATGCGCCATTTTGGAAAGGATATGACATGAGGAAGATTGTTCAATTTGTTAAAGAATCTTATGCGGAACTCAGAAAGGTAGTCTGGCCTGGCAGAGATGATGTTATCAGCTCGGTCAAGGTAGTCATTATTTCTACCGTTATTATAGCCGCTGTTTTGGGCTTGATTGATTTATTACTGCTCTTGGGAATAAGGGCTTTATTCTAATTAAAGTAAGGTAAGTAATGGCTACTGGCTGGTACGTCCTGCATACATATTCGGGATATGAATACAAAATAGAAAAAACCATCCGCATGATGACCAACAACGGGGAACTGGACAAGAATGTTGTCCGCGACATAAAAGTTCCCTGCGAAGATGTAGTCGAGGTTAAGGATGGCAAGAAACGTACTCAGTCAAGGAAGTTCCTTCCGGGATATATTCTTGTAGAGATGGATCTGGGTGATGCTGATGCCGACTGGAAATCTTCATGCACCAAGATCAAAAAAATCCAGGGTGTTACGGGTTTTGTTGGGACGCCTGCGGATAAAAAGCCGCAGCCTCTTTCCGGCGATGAAGCCCGCGCAATTTTACAGAAGTCCGGCGAAATTAAGGGAGAACGTGCTGTCCGTACAAGGCAGTCTTTCGCCGCCGGCGAACAGGTTAAGATTATCGACGGGCCTTTTGAGTCTTTTGTCGGTACTATTGAAGAGGTTAATCACGAGAAGAATAAGCTCAAAGTGATGGTTGGTATTTTTGGCAGAAATGCGCCTGTAGAAGTTGATCTTCTGCAAGTCGAAAAAGTATAGAGTGGAAGCTTGTTTTCTGACATCAGAAGATAAGCGTTAATCCGGTTTGCCCCCGGATACACCACAAAGGAGAAGATAATGGCAAAGAAAAAAATTGTAGCGTTTGTCAAGCTGCAATGTCCTGCGGGAAAAGCCACTCCGGCGCCGCCTGTAGGACCTGCGCTTGGGCCTCACGGGGTCAGCGCTCCTCAGTTTGTCCAGCAGTTTAATGACCGGACAAAAAGCATGGAACCGGGACTCATCATTCCGGTAGTAGTTACGGTTTATGCAGATAAAACGTTTACTTTTATCCTCAAGACTCCGCCTGCCGCTGTGTTGATTAAAAAGGCAATCGCCCTGGAGAAGGGATCGAAAGAATCTCACAAGGTTAAAGTCGGCAAAATCTCCAGAGGACAGCTTGAAGAAATCGGCAAGCTGAAAATGGCAGACCTTTCGGCAAATGATCTTGATGCCGCTGTAAAGATAATCGCCGGTACTGCCCGGTCAATGGGTGTAGAGGTGGAAAAATGAAACGCGGAAAAAAATACAACGAAAGCGCCAAAAAGTACAACTCTGCCAATACCTATGAACTTGGCGAGGCATTAAATCTGGTTAAGACAATGGCTTATGCGAAGTTCGACGAAACAGTGGATTTGTCCGTCAAGCTCAATCTTAAAAAGAGTCAGTCTGTCCGTGATACTGTAGTATTACCCAACCAGTTCCGGGGCGAGAAAAAAATACTTGTGTTCTGTAAACCGGAAAAAGAAAAGGAAGCTCAGGAAGCAGGCGCAACATTTATCGGCGCTGATGATCTGATCGAAAAGGTCAAGGGCGGCTGGACAGATTTTGATATCGCTGTTGCAACTCCCGATATGATGAAAGATGTCGGCAAGCTCGGTATGGTGCTTGGACGCAAGGGCTTAATGCCCAATCCAAAAACCGGAACAGTTTCGTTTGACATTAAGGGCACTCTTGCAGAACTTAAAAAGGGACGCATTGAGTTCAGAGCCGACAAGACCGGCGTTGTGCACCTTGCTGTCGGCAAAATATCCATGGAACCTGAAAAAGTAGCAGAGAACGTAAGGGCGGTAATTACTGAAGTTAAGCGTAAACGCCCTGTGGACGCAAAGGGTGAGTTTATTCTGACAGTTTCATTGGCTTCTACCATGGGACCCGGCGTTTGGGTTGCCTTCAGGGATCAGGAGTAAGGGGGAGTTATGGCAATTATAGCTAAGAAAATACAGGAAAGCAAAGTAAAGGCAATCGGGGAACTCAAGGAATCGTTTGAGAATGCGAAAGATTATATCTTTACCAATTACCGCGGCCTTACTGTTGAGCAGATTACCAATTTAAGAAAGCAGCTTAGGACAAAAGATGTTGAGTATAAAGTTGTAAAAAACAACTATGCAAAGATCGCGTTTGAGCAGCTTTCGACACCGGATGTATCAAGTTACCTTGTCGGCCCTACCGCAGTGGCAATCACTCCCAGGGACGCAAATGAAGTAGCGAAGATACTCTATGATTTTACCAAAGAAGCCCCCGCTTTACAGGTAAAAGGCGCGCTGGTCAGTGACACGGTATACGATGCCGTCCAGACCGAAGCTTTTTCAAAACTTCCTGGAAGACTGGAGCTTATCTCCATGCTTATGTCGGTTATCAACGGGCCTGTACGCAATCTCGCCGCAGCGCTTAATGACGTTCCGTCGCGGGTGGTGCGCACAATTAAGGCAATCGCCGATCAGAAAGGGGGCGAGTAGAGGGAGATAATCCGGCGCTCAGTTTTTGTGCACCGGGTATTCATAGAAGCCTGTCAGACTTCTGCGAAAATAGTCCGTGGACGTAGTTCACCGGATATTATTCGCTTGCTGCTGTTCTGTCAGGTTCGGGTCAGCGTTTAAGTTAAGCGCTAGCCAACAAGCACATCGTATGATGAGCAGATTACATTTAAGGAGAAGATAATATGGCAGCCACGAAAGAAGAAATTTTAGAAGCGATTGCATCCATGACAGTTCTGGAGGTATCAGAACTTGTAAAAATGATGGAAGAAAAATTCGGCGTCTCAGCCGCTGCTCCCGTTGCAGTAGCAGTTGCCGGTGCCGGAGCTGCAGCTCCCGCAGTTGAAGAGAAAACCGAGTTTAACGTTATTCTAAAGGCGTTTGATGACACCAAGAAGATTGCTGTTATTAAGGAAGTCCGCGCTGTAACCGGTCTGGGTCTTAAAGAAGCAAAAGACCTTGTTGAAGGCGCGCCGAAACCGCTTAAAGAGGGAGTTTCCAAAGAAGAAGCAGGCAAGATCAAGGATGTTATCACCGCAGCGGGCGGTACTATTGAGATCCAGTAAGTATTTGGTTTTTTTATTAATTTTCTACCGCGTTGGCGCAGAAGGCGTACCAGGGTAATATAGATATTGGTTCTATATATCCTTTGTGCGGCTTTTGCGCCTTCGTGGTTATCAAAAGCACGGGAAGGGGAGATCGATGGCCAGGATAAAAGCAGAAGACAGACGAAAATATATGGGAAGTGATATTCAGGATGTGATGGATCTGCCGGATCTTGTCGAAATTCAGCTCAATTCCTACGAGCGTTTTTTACAAAGAGAAAAAGTTAAAAAAGGCGAAAAACTCGCAATGCAGGGGCTTCAGGAAGTGTTTGATTCCACCTTCCCGATAAAAAGCCCTAACGAAGACATGAGACTTGAATTTGAATACTACACATTTGACGAAGACAATATCAGGGTGACCGAGCTTGAATGCAAGCAGAAGGGACTTACTTACGCAGTTCCGCTAAAAGCCCGTATCAATCTGGCGTTCCAGCAAACCGGAGAAATTCGTCAAAAAGATATCTATATGGGCGATGTTCCCCTTATGACAGAGCGCGGAACATTCATCATTAACGGCGCGGAGAGGGTAGTTGTTTCCCAGATACACCGCTCGCCAGGCGTAATTTTCAGTCACGAGAAAGGAATTTTCTCATCACGCATTATCCCCTATCGCGGAAGCTGGCTGGAATTCGAAATTGATCAGAAACATAACCTTATATATGCGAAAATTGACAGAAAGAAGCGGATACTTGGAACGATCTTCCTGCGTACACTGGGTTTTTCTTCAAGGGAAGAGATTATCAACGCTTTCTATGTAACAGGAACTCTTAAGCTTAAAGACGACAGGGAAACCAGGGAAAAAATTTCGGGTAAAGTACTCGCGCAGTCTGTTTTTATAAAGGATGACAGCGGAGAGGGACAGAAGACGCTTCATCGCTGCGGCGAAAAACTTCATCCGCATAATGTTGATGTGCTGTTAAAGAACGGCATTAAGTCAATCGAGTTTATTGATTTTGAAGCCGAGGGCTCGCTTAATTCGCCCATGCTTCTTAATTGTTTTGTGCGTGAAGACATCAAGTTTATCAAGGATAACTCGGGGAACGAGCCGACAAAAGATGAGGCGTTAATGGCAGTTTACTCCGTATTAATGCCGGGAGAATCCATTACGGTTGATCAGGCGGAAAAAGATCTGCTTAGCATGTACTTTTCCGAACGCCGTTATGACCTTGGCAAAGTAGGCCGCTATAAACTCAATAAAAAGTTTGCTCTTGATGTTCCAATGAACAAGCTGACCCTTACCAGTGACGATATTATTGCCACAATGAAATACCTGATAAAGGTATATGTCGGCGACGAAAACTTTGACGATATTGATCATCTTGGAAACAGGCGCATACGCTCAGTCGGCGAACTTATGACCAATCAGATGAAAACCGCTTTCAGCAGAATGGAGCGGATCGCAAGAGAGAGAATGAGCCTTAAGGAAACTGATACAATCAAGCCGCAGGAGTTAATTTCCATAAAGCCGATTGTCGCAGCCATTAAGGAATTCTTCGGTTCAAGCCAGCTTTCCCAGTTTATGGATCAGGTAAACCCGCTTGCGGAGCTTACCCATAAACGGCGACTTAACGCGCTTGGTCCCGGCGGTCTTTCCCGCGACCGCGCCGGCTTTGAAGTTCGCGACGTACATTACACCCATTACGGAAGAATGTGCCCTATCGAAACGCCTGAAGGTCCGAATATCGGTCTTATTGTTTCTCTTGCCAACTACACCCGTGTAAATGAATACGGCTTTTTGGAAACTCCCTACAGAAAAGTGAACAAGGGTATCGCTACAAAGGATGTTGAATACCTTTCCGCAATGGATGAAGATCGTTATTTCATCGCACAGGCTTCTGCCGAATTAAAGAATAACGGCACTTTTATCGAGGATCAGGTTTCCTGCCGCCGTCAGGGAGATTATACAACCCGCGCTCCCGAGGATATTCAGTTCATGGATGTTTCTCCAAAACAGATCATTTCCGTTTCGGCTTCTCTCATTCCTTTCCTTGAGCATGACGATGCAAACCGCGCATTGATGGGTTCAAACATGCAGCGCCAGGCTGTACCGCTTGTTTTCCCTGAATCTCCGCGCGTAGGTACCGGTATGGAAGGGAAGTGCGCTTATGATTCTGGCGTTCTTGTTAAAGCAAGGAGAAACGGAACAGTTCTTTGCGTAACATCAAGGGAAGTTGTCGTAAAACCGGAAAGGGCAGGCACTCCAAAACCGGCAGCCCAGGTTGTCCTTGATGAAAACGGCAATGATGTTTATCAGCTTGTGAAATATCAGAGGACAAATCAGGACACCTGCTATAACCAGCGGCCGATTGTAAGACCTGGGGAAAAAATCGTTTCCGGTCAGGTAATCGCAGACGGGCCTGCAACGCAAAACGGTGAACTTGCGCTTGGACGCAATATACTCGTGGGCTTTATGCCGTGGAACGGATATAACTACGAAGACTCAATCCTTATCTCCCAAAAGGTGGTAAAGGACGATATGTTTACATCGATCCATATAAAGGAATTTATAATAGAAGTAAGGGAAACCAAACTTGGACCGGAAAAAATTACGCGTGATATTCCCAATACTTCGGAAAAAAGTCTTGATAACCTTGACAGCGAAGGTATTATACGTGTTGGAGCGAAGGTTCGTTCCGGCGACATTCTTGTCGGCAAGGTTACGCCGAAGAGCGAAACAGAGACGACTCCCGAATTTAAGCTGCTCAACTCCATCTTCGGCGAGAAAGCCAAGGAAGTGCGGGACACTTCTCTTAAAGTGCCGCACGGCATAGAGGGAACAATAATTGACATTCAGCGCCTTAAAAGAACAGAGCATGACAGCTTGAGCCCCGGCGTTGATGAAGTAGTAAAAGTTTTAATCGCTACAAAACGGAAACTCCGCGAAGGCGACAAGATGGCAGGCCGCCACGGCAACAAGGGCGTTGTCGCGCGCATCCTTCCTGAAGAGGACATGCCGTACATGGAAGACGGAACTCCGCTGGACATTTGCCTTACCCCGCTTGGCGTCCCTTCGCGTATGAACATCGGCCAGCTTCTGGAGACGGAACTTGGCTGGGCGGGATCAACTCTTGATGAGTGGTATTCTGCGACTGTTTTCCAGTCGCCTTCGGCAGAGAAGATAGAAGAAAAACTAAAAGAAGCAAACCTTCCTGTTACGAGCAAAGCCAAACTGAGGGACGGCAGAACGGGAGAACCGTTTGTAAACGAGATTTTCTGCGGGATGATTTACTTCCTCAAGCTGCACCATCTTGTAGATGACAAGATGCATGCCCGCTCCACAGGTCCTTACTCGCTTGTTACCCAGCAGCCATTGGGAGGAAAAGCCCAGTTCGGCGGCCAGAGGCTCGGCGAAATGGAAGTGTGGGCGCTTGAAGCATACGGAGCTGCAAATACGCTGCAGGAACTTCTGACTATCAAGTCGGATGATATGACAGGGCGTTCAAAGATCTATGAAGCAATCGTAAAGGGAGAGCCTTCCACCACGGCGGGCATTCCTGAATCATTTAACGTACTTGTCCAGGAACTGCGGGGTCTTGCGCTTGACCTTTCCATCTTTGATGTTAAGGGAAAACAAATACCGCTCACCGAAAAGGATGAGGAATTGATAACCAAGTCGGGAAGTAATTTTTAACAGGAGTACACATGAAACTTTGTTTCATGTTCTATTTTAATGCCTGGCCGCTTAATAATCGGTCAGGCCATATAGAGGGTTAAGATGCGGGACATTCAGGATTTTGATTCTATAATGATACGGCTGGCCTCACCGGAGATGATCCGGTCGTGGTCGTACGGCGAAGTAAAAAAGCCGGAAACTATCAACTACCGGACACTCAGGCCGGAGAAGGAAGGTCTTTTCTGCGAACGCATTTTTGGTACGACCAAGGAATGGGAATGTTACTGCGGGAAATTCAAGTCGATCCGTTACAAGGGAGTTATCTGTGACCGCTGCGGCGTAGAAGTAACCCACTTTAAAGTCCGGCGCGAAAGAATGGGCCATATTGAACTTGCCGCTCCTGTCTCCCACATCTGGTATTATCGTTCTGTCCCCAGCCGCATGGGCTTGTTGCTCGATCTTCCCACAAGCCAGCTTCGTTCAGTTCTCTATTATGAAAAATATATCGTTATTGATTCCGGCGATACAAACCTTAAAAAATGCCAGCTCCTTACCGAAGATGAGTTTTATGCCGCACAGGAACGTTTCGGCGGCGGCTTTACAGCAGGCATGGGAGCAGAAGCAATCAGTATTCTTCTGGAAAATCTCAATCTGGATCAGATGGTTGCGGATCTCCGCGCCAAAATGATCGATAAGGGTGCAAAAAGCGACAAACGCCTTTTAAAGCGCATCGAAATCGTAGAAAATTTCCGTAATTCAAATAACAAACCTCAGTGGATGATACTCTCAGTCATTCCTGTTATTCCGCCGGAACTCCGCCCTATGGTACAGCTTGACGGCGGGCGTTTTGCCACGAGCGATCTTAACGATCTTTACCGCAGGGTTATAAACAGGAACAACCGTTTAAAGAGGCTGCAGGCTCTTAATGCTCCGGATATTATTATCCGCAACGAAAAGAGAATGCTGCAGGAAGCGGTAGATGCGTTATTCGACAATTCCAAGAAGAAAAAAGTGGTTAAAGGCTCTTCAAGCCGGCCTCTTAAATCGATAAGCGACATGCTCAAAGGAAAGCAGGGGCGTTTCCGCCAGAACCTGCTTGGAAAGCGTGTTGACTATTCCGGACGTTCTGTAATTACTGTCGGCCCGGATCTTAAGATGTGGCAGTGCGGTATCCCGACAAAGATGGCGCTGGAGCTGTTTAAGCCGTTTATAATGAAAAAACTTGTGGACAAGGATGTTGTCTTTAATATTAAAAAAGCCAAGATGCTTGTAGAACAGGAGACGCCGGAAGTCTTTGCAATTCTTGACGAAGCTGTAAAAGAACATCCTGTGCTGCTCAACCGTGCGCCTACGCTTCACCGTCTGGGTATTCAGGCGTTTGAGCCGGTGCTGGTAGAGGGAAAAGCCATCAAACTGCATCCGCTTGTATGTCACGCATTTAACGCGGACTTTGACGGCGACCAGATGGCGGTTCACGTTCCGCTTACCCAGGCTGCACAGATGGAATGCTGGACACTTATGCTGTCTGCAAGAAACCTTCTTAACCCTGCAAACGGAAAGACTATTGTGTTCCCGTCACAGGACATGGTTTTGGGAATCAATTTCCTTACAAGAATTAATCCTAAAGCGAGACGTCCCGGTATGTCCAAACCGGAAACAAAAGACAAGATACCATATTATTCTTCTTCAGAAGAAGTGCTCATGGCAGTGGAAAGAAAAACACTGGACTGGGGCGCGGCTATCCGTCTTAAAGCCGCAAAATTACCGGTATGGGACAAGGTTGGCAATGTAGTTACTCTGCCGTCTGACAAAACAATTATTACATCCGCGGGAAGGCTTGTTTTTAACGAAGAACTTCCGGATGACATTCCGTTTGTTAACTACGAACTTAAAGACAAGGAACTGCGCGCGCTTATAGAGTATGTCTTTAAGGAAAAAGGTTCATGGACTACGGTTCAAATGCTGGACGCTATAAAATCCACAGGTTATCGTTACTCGACCGTTTTCGGCGCAACTATCGGTATTGATGATATTGTTGTTCCAAAAGAAAAACCGGATATGATCGACAGGGCAAACAAGGAAGTTGAAGATATTCAGAAGCAATGGCGCAGGCAGCTTATTACAAACGAAGAGCGCAAGAACCGTGTCATTGACGTCTGGACAAAAACAAACGATGATCTTACCAACCTTACAATGAGAACCCTTGAATCCGACAGGGACGGTTTTAACTCAATTTATATGATGGCCAACTCCGGAGCTCGCGGAAGCCGCAACCAGATCAGGCAGCTTGCAGGTATGCGCGGACTAATGGCGAAGCCCACGGGAGAAATCAACGAGCTTCCAATCCGCTCAAACTTTAAGGAAGGCCTTTCAGTTATCGAGTTCTTTATTTCCACTAACGGCGCCCGCAAGGGTCTTACCGATACCGCTCTTAAAACTGCGGAAGCCGGATACCTTACACGCCGCCTTGTCGATATCGCCCAGGACATGGTCGTAAATGAGGATGACTGCGGAACTATCAACGGTTCAACTTATTCGTCCATCAAACAGGGTGAGGAAGTTGTTGAAGCATTAAGGGATCGTATTATCGGACGCTTTACACTGGAACGCGTTAAGCATCCTGTTAACGGCGAGCTTATCATCGATGTGAATGAAGAAATCACCGAGGATATCGCCAATGCGATTCATGCCGCCGAAGTAGAAACTGTCCGCATCAGAACAGTTCTTACCTGTGAAGCGAAATACGGCGTATGCCGCAAATGCTACGGACGCAATCTTGCAACCAACAGGACAGTAGACATCGGGGAAGCGGTTGGAACAATTGCCGCGCAGTCCATCGGCCAGCCCGGTACTCAGCTTACAATGCGCACCTTCCATATCGGCGGCGTCGCGACAAAGGCCAGTGAAGAAAGCCGTATTACATTAAAATATCCCGTGTACATAAGGGATGTAAAAGGAACTTATATAACTCTGGATAACGGAAACCTTCTCTTTACCCGCCGCGGTCATGCGATAGTAAACAAGATAATGAGGGTGTTTAAAATTGAGCAGGGGGACAAGCTCCAGATTACAAGCGGAAAGAGAGTAAACCGCGGAGACACGATCATCAAACGCAAGGGAGATGATGTTGTTTCTCCGGAAATCGCCTATACGCTGATTCTTAAGAACAAGGATGGGGAAGTTCTCTATCTTATCGGTCAGGATCAAAAAATCGAAATCCGCAACGGTTCTGAATTTGAAGTGCAGAAAGGAACAGTTGTTGAGGCCGACAGGACAATAACAACCTTTGACCCGTACTCTGACCCGATTATTGCCGAAGCGAGCGGAAATGTTAAATACGAAGACATCATTCTTGGTACAACCTTAAAAGAGGAAATAAACGAAGATACCGGAAATACTACAAAGCGTATAACAGAGTTCCAGCACGAGAGCAAGCAGCCCCGTATCTTTATTGTTAACGACAAGGATGAAGAAGTAGCTTCCTACTTCCTCCCCAGCGGTGTTTACATTCAGGTAGAAGAGGGAGAGAGAATTCGCGCAGGCAGAACAATCGCAAAGACTCTTAAAGAATCTGCGAAAGCTATGGATATCACTTCCGGTCTTCCGCGTGTCAGCGAGTTGTTTGAAGCGCGCAAGCCAAAAAGCCCTGCGATTCTTGCTGAGGTTTCCGGGACTGTTTATTTTGAAGGTCTCATGAAAGGCAAGCGGAAAGTTGTAGTAGAGGACAAGTTTGGAAGGAAGGTCACGCACTTTATCCCGATGAACAAGAAATTGCTTATACGCGACGGCGACTCGGTAGATGCCGGTGAATCGCTGTGTATGGGAGCAACTAATCCCCATGATGTTCTGCGGGTTCAGGGAGAGGGCAAACTGCAGCGTTATCTGATGGACGAAATCCAGCACGTTTACCGTTTGCAGGGTGTATCCATC
>Ga0123356_10004057_pt1 | contig 15206 bp, 7 predicted proteins | sample TergutEmb28metaG_2_FD_92546 | JGI IMG/M metagenome (GOLD analysis project Ga0123356, IMG submission 92546) | Embiratermes neotenicus P3 segment gut microbial communities from Petit-Saut dam, French Guiana - Emb289 P3 | ecosystem: Host-associated > Arthropoda: Insects > Digestive system > Gut ... | reverse complement strand
GGGATAGAGAATTTTTTGATTGACTTATCGTTCTGCGAGCCGGATTATGATATCCTCAACAAATTAGTATCCGGTTTCAGGGACGGGGTACGGGTGGACAACGGGTCGATATTCAATTTCAAGGCCGGGCTGCATTAATCAACCGCAACTAAGGGCGCATCCCTTCGGGATGCGAAAATCTTTGTGGGGTTCACGTCCTACCGGGCGGTGCATCCCTTCGGGATGCGTTTCACTAAACCTCGCCGGCGGCTTTGTAGATATTATCGAACAGTTTTTCTAACAGTTCATACGGCGTTGACGAGAACGCGACCCTCAGCAAACTCCCTAACGCTATCACTCCCGTATCGTACCTGTCTAACAGTACCCGCCTGACCTCTTCGGCTTTGCCGCTTTTGACTTCAAGGCACATGAAGTACCCCGAGTTGAACGGCAGCGGGCGCAGGCGTTCGGTGTACTCTTTGCGGGATTCTAATATTTCCCTGATTTTTTTGTATCTTCGGCAGAGGACCTCGAACTTTTCCGCTTTTTCCGCTTCGTATGTTTCCGCCGAGTACGCTCTGAGCAGTAGTGTCTGCCCAATGTTTGACGCGCTTGACACGGATCCTCTTATGCTGCCGCCGAGTTTTGACTCCATCGCGCGGTAGAACTCAGGGGTGCCGCCCTTGCAGCCGAATGTTACGAAGCCTACCCTTATGCCCCATACATAGTCTTCTTTTGTGGGGCCGTCGATTTTCACGGCGAGTATGCGCTCGTGGGCGTTGACTAAAGACGCGAAGATTGATTCGCGCAGTACGCCGTCTTCAAAGACCAGGCCGAAGTAGGCGTCGTCTATGAATACCACCATGTCGTTGCCGGCTTCGGCGGCTTTTAGAATTATCTCTTTTGTTACCGCCGCTTCGGCTTCCGTTACCGTATAGCCCGTGGGGTTGTTCGGGAAGTTCAGTATGACTGTTTTTTTGCCGACAGGGCTGTCCAGCAATTTTTGGCGCAATGCTTCGGTATTAAACCCGCCCCTGTCGTTGAACATGGGGAAAGTGTCTAATTTCGAACCGTAGGCGTAGTTGAATACTATGTTATAGTTTTCCCAGAACAGGTCCGGCGTGATTATGGTATCGTTGCGGTCTACAAACAGATACCCGGCGGCCGAGAGCCCGTGCGTGAGCGCTACCGTTACCACCGGCGTGCTTATTCCGGCTTCGTTTTTTATTGACGGATTTTTTTTGAGGAGCATTTTTTTCCACGCGCTCCTGATCTCGGGCTTGCCGAGGTTGGGTGCGTATGAGAATACGTCTGCGCCCTCGAGCGGTATCTGCGCTCCTAACGACGGGAGTTCCATTGTGGCGCCGCAATCTTCCAGGGCGGTGCCTATTGTGGCGTTTATCGCCTTGCCCTTAGCCTCTGCGGTCTGCGCCAAAATGCCTTTGGTTGGGAAAAATATCTGTTTTCCCTTTTCTGACATCATGTCATAAACATGCGGGTTGGTACGCTTGATTATGTCGTTGAGTTCGATGGCTTGTGAGTCGAGCATTTTTTACTTTTTTCCGTCAAATAATTGTAATATTTGGTTATATCAATGCAACAAAATAATATATGTACGTCATTAATGTCAACACATAAAAAGTGGGACACGGTTACACACCGCATCCCTCAACACCAAACATTCAAGCCGCCTACCGCGAAAACATTATTCTGCGGTTTTCTACGGCTACCGTTTTTCCCTTACCGTCTATCGCCCGCACTCTTACTATGTACAGGCCGGCGGCCACCGCCCCTCTTTTTGAGTCGCGGCTTCTCCACTCCATCGCGCCCCACGCCGACGGGCGGACATCATCCGTGTTTTTCCACAGTGCTCTGCCTCTGACGTCGTAGACGGCTACCTCTACCTTGCTTACGCCGGCGAAAGGTGCGTAATACCTTATCTTCGCGCTCCTTGCCGCCTGGTTCACTACTATCCTGCCTACGGCGAACTTCGTGCCCGCGGGGCCGCTTACTACTCTGGCCTGGTAGCGGCTGCTGCCCGTTATCATGTGGACGTCTTCATATGACGCGCCCGATACCTTGAGCTGATACTCGCCCTTGTCGTTCGCTACGATCTCTTTGCCGGTGGCCGCGCTTACGAACATCACGCTCGTACCGGACGGAATGTTCTCGCCGAACAGCGCGTTGAAGCGGAACGTGGATGTTTTGCTGTTGTCGTTATAGAAGCGCAGGCGGAATGTCTGCCCGCCTTTCGACAGCGCCGAGCTCAGGTAGTGGCCCATCAGCGCGTTGTTCTCGCCTACCACCACCACCGCTTCGTTGCTGAAGCTGGGCGGTATGGCGAACTTGCGCTCTGTCCGGTTGTAGCCGACTATCACATCGCTGAGGTCCGAATCTTCGGTGCGCGTGCGGATGGTGAAGTGCCACCGATTCTCGGCGGCGTCTTGAGCCTTGGCCAACCGCGGCCCGGCGTTAGCCCGGCCGTAGCGCGACATGAACGCCGGCGTGGGCGGCACGCGCAGCGTCACCGTGCTGGTGCCGCTGTTACGGACGGTGAAAGCATCTTCCCCGCCTTTCAACCGCAGCGACGAGTCGGGCCTCATGAGCATTATAGTGTCGGCCACGTAACTGTACCTGCCTTTATCCGGCCTCTTCCACCGGTACATCTCCAAACTGCTTGAACCGTCGGTCGCATCAATGATATCGCCGAGGCAGACATCGTAGTTGAACGGCAGCACAAAATCTGTCCACTCGCCCGGCGGCAACACTACCGTGAAGTCTTCGACTAATGAGGAGCTTGTCGTAGCGCCCAATGGTATGTGGCTGCCTCCCGAAGCGGTTTTGATCCACATAAGGCGCCCCGGGTTGATGTCGAAAACCGAGTCGTGCACGGCGCCGAACTCTACCCACTTGTCTCTGCTTCTCAGGTTGTCGGAGTTCGGGTACCAGCGGAAGAGGCGGAACAGTGTGTCGTGGAACGCGAATTCGTCGCCATCTCTGAACAGCGCGTCTTCTATGGCGTCCCTCGCCGATCTTTTGTCAAGGTTGGCCTGCGCGGCGAACGGGCGCCACACTCTGGGCTCTGGATTAACGGTGAAACCGTCATAGCTGGGCGACCTGACACTGCGAGAGACGTTTATCGTGTCGGTAGTGCGGCCGTCGGACACCAAAAGGAACGCGAAAACGCCGATGTTGGCAGACTGCCTTGTGACTTCGGCGTTGACATCAAAACTGAATACCTGGTCAATAGCTCTGGGCGACGCGGTCATGCTTGCCGCTGTCAGCGTGGCGCTGTTGTTCGCCGGCCCGACAAGCAGAGAGACCCGCACGTTGCCGATATTGCTCTGCACGGCAAACTGATCCGTCATGCCCAAGCCGATGTTTTCGAGCACCGGGCGCGGCGCGCGGCCGGAAATCATGCTGCCGTCCGCCCACACCACAGGTTTCTGCGTGCTGACCATAAGGCGGTAGGTACTCCCCTGTTCCTCGTGAGCCGGCGCGATCGCGGTACCCGTAAAGTAACCGTCCGCCCCGCCCGTACCGGGCACGTACCGGGTGTCGTGCAGCACATCCCAGCTGTTGCCGGTGAAGCGGTAAATCCTCACGTCGTCCGTCGAGTGCGTGCCCAATTTCTCGAGGCCCGCCTCTATGCTTACCGTAAATGGCTCCAAAAGGCTCTGGAACGAGCCGGCGTTTACCGTGTAACTGTATCCGTAATCGCCCAAAAAGGTAAAATTCGCCGCTCCCGGCGCACTCTCCCCGCCACCAATGCCGTCAGACTTGGACACCGTAGTTATGCAGGAGAAGTCGCTTACGGTAAGCGTCCACCCTTCCGTGGAAATTCCAAATCGGCCGTTATTGACAAACGCGCTCTCGTTGGGCCCCAATACAACCGTTTGGCGTGTGAAAGCACCCACTTCCACCCTCATACCGGAGCGGTCGGCCGCCGGGCCGTCTGTAGCGCTTACGGTGTACATGTACACGTAATACTCGGTGTCAAACATCAGTTTTTCGCCTAGTTGCAGCGTGAACAGTGACGCTGAATCTCCCCTGTTGTACAGTGTGAGGGCCTGCTCCTGCGGTGTTATAACCGTATCGGTGCCGGTGCCGCGCACTACGAAATACCGCAGCATGGCGTTCGGGCCGTAGGTATCCTCCGTCATTCTGTAATTCACCCTGAAGTATGTGGAGTCGGGGATAAAAGTCACGGCGGTAATCTCCACTATATTGCGGACGACGCTCCACGGGCCGGTGGCCATTTCGTCTATCGCCGCGGCGGACCTGATAGTCCAGTATTCGGACATGCCGCTCATAACGTCATGGACCTCGACGGCAAACCAATATGTAGCCATGGTATCCAAGCCCTCTATCGTGGCCCCTGTCGCCGTTGCCGGTACACGTACCGCGTTATCTAAGGAAGATACGTTCACGTTCGGCGAGAAGTGCGACCTGCTGTACGCTACGTAGATGTGGCTTGCGGCGGGCTCGCCCACGTTGTTGGCCGCGAGAGTGACGGCGTCCCAGTTCAAGCGCATGACCCCCTCGCCCTGCCAGTAGGCCCTGATGTTCGCCGGCGGCAGCGGTGCCGGGCGGCCGACTCTCTCGTCATTTTTAAACTCCCCGGTATTCTCACGGCCGACCCCGTCCGCGTTCATAACTGTTACCTTGTAAAAAACGTCGCGCATCGGGCCCGACAGGGTGTCGTTCGTTACCGCGAATGTAAACCCTTGATCCGCCCCCACGCGTGCCACGCCGACCGTGGTGTCGGCAAAGGTGTTGGCAAAGGATGGGTCGTAGGAGAGCTGTACGCGCACCAGAGCCGCCAGTTCGTCGAAGTCCTCGCTTCTCAGCACGGAAACATTGATTCGCGGCTGCCGGCGGTTCGGTTGCTCATAGACTACGTAGCACGGATTTTTAGGCAGCGGCACGTTGGGGTTCGCCACTGTTGACCGCGTAACGGCTAACGGCCTGGCGACCGAGTCGACCACTGAATCCAGCGTCCAGCGCGGCGCGACAGCGAAATAAAACGCCTCGGAGTTTACACCGGCCGGAATCGGGGCCGCCCTGTGGGTAAACGTGTTTTCGCTCCTGAGGCCCGACAGCGTGAAGCCGAGAAATTCGACCGTTCCCCCGCCGGCGCTGATCCCGGCCGGCGACAGGCTGTTGCCGACAAGCGACGCCGAAGTCAGACCGGTACCGCCCCTCACAATCCACACGCCCACCGAGTCTACCGACGGTCGGTACTCTCCCCCGCCGACAGGTGTGAGCGCGGCGGAATTTTGGCCGGAAACTTCGAGCCTGAAATCTATGGTCCCATCCGTCTGCAATGTATGTTCAGCTCTCAGTGTCAGCCCGTTGGGCGCAACTAACGCCCTCGGGTTACGCACAAACGTGGAGGCGCCGGCACTGATAGTTTGCGGCAGGCGGTCACCGTCCACAATCCAGGTTACGCCGGCGTTAAAGTGGTACACAGTGTCTGCCCGCTTGGCGGAAGTAATGTGCAGGGTGCAAAGGAGCGTATTGCCCGGCGTCGGGAATCTGCTGACCGGCAATGTTATCATACCGCCCATCGCGGTAGTGTCGTCCCCCAACGGGTTGACCCGGCTGCCGGGCTTGTACCACACGTAACCCTCTACGACACGGGGGTTGCCGGTCGAGGAGAGGTGTTCTAACCTGAACTCGTCGAAGCCGGTTATTTCCAACTCCACAAGGCTTCCTCCGCCCGTCGCTTCGTCGGTGACAAGCGCCGCCCTCACAACCCTCAGCGGGTTTTTCACGTCGCTCGTATTTGTTTCTTTCACAACAGTAAGCCGCACGATCCCGCCGGACTGAGAGAGCGTCAGGGTGTACCCGTCCGGCGCTCCGCCGGCCACTGTCACCGTGGGAGAGAGATTGCCGGTTATGCTTGACGTCAGGCTCTGAGCAATTTGGTAAACTCCGATATGAGTGTCATTGATGTCGTGCGGGATGCTGAGCGCCGCGCCGCCGAGGGCTATCGCCTGCTCGACCCGGATAGGAGCCTGAGTTTTGGCGTCCTCCGTGAGCGTCAGGTCGATCTGCGACCCCGCGACCAAATTGAGGGCTCCAAACCGCATCTGCCCGCCGATGCCGTCGTGGTGGAGTACGCCGTTGTTCCCTACGTTCACCGTACCGTAGTAGTTTCTGCCGGCCAGTGTACCGCCGTTTACGCTTATGCGGGCGTTCGCGTTGCCCACGCTTGCGGTACCGCCCAACCTGGCGCCGGCGGCCACCAGCACCGAATCGGCCGAGAGCGCCGCAGAGCCGTCATAGTTCACGTTGAGTGTCCCGCCGCTTACAACCAGCGTTCCGACCGATACCAAACTGGAAGCGCCCCCGGTCAGGGTAAGAGTACCCGCACCCGACTTGACGAATGTGCCGGAACTGTCTACCCGCCCGCCGAACGTGGCGATACCGGTGGGTACTTCGAACTGCAGGCGGCCCAAATTTTCGACGAATATCCCGCCGCTCCCGAGAGCCGTACCGTTAGCAACCTGCAGCGTGCCGCCGGCGACCCGTGTGGTGCCGGTATGCACAGTACTGTTTGCGCCGGTAAGGATAAGTGTCCCCGCCCCCAGCTTGACAAGGCTGCCCGGGCCGGATATTCCGTTCTGCGTGACGCTGCCTGATGCACGGTTAAACGTAACGGTATTCCCGGCAGCCGCGGTAGTGATGCGCCCGACGAGCGCTCCGGTATTACCGACCGTCAGGTTGCCCTGATTGACAGCGACCGTGCCCGTGTATGAAGAGCTGGCGCCGTCGAGGGTGAGCATACCGGCCCCGGTCTTGTTGAGGTTTCCGGTACCGACTATCAACCCGCTCAGCGTAAGGTTCGCATCGACCGGGATAGCCACATTAGCCCCGCTCAGCGTTATATTACCGGCAACGGTGCTGGCAGTTCCGGAAGTGCGGAGGCTGCTGTCGGCAATCGTTATGGCATTGGGCAGTATGGCGCCCTGAAGGTTCAGCCGCGCGCCGGTGGCGGTCACGGTCACTAAACCGCTGGCCCCGAAAGCGTTGTTCTTGTTCGCGTTGACGGTAGTGCCGGCGAGGATGGTGGTCCCGCCGGTATAGGTGCTCGGCTGGTTACCGCCGAGAGTCAGCACACCACCGCCCCTGATTGACAGCAGGTTGGCGCCGGCCAGCGGCGCGTTTACTGTGGCCGTCACGCTCGGCTGTATGATTATGTTCCTGACAGTCAGCCCGGGAGCGGAACCGGTGGAGGGAGACTGAATGGTGTACCCGTTGAACTCAAACCTCATGCTGTCAGCCGAGGCCGCGGTGTTGACGGTAATGCCGTACGCGCCCGCCGCACCGGTCGGAGCGGCAAAAAGGGCGCTCCTGCCGGCCACCCATGCCCCCGGAGGGGCAAGCGTATTACCCGACTGCCAGCGGTTCGCGGCACCCCAGTCGCCGGTGACCGGGACAATGGCGGTACCGGAATTCACCGAGTTCCAAAGCATATAGCCACTGGCAATGTCTATGTACGGCAGTGGTTCGAATGTGGCGGTAACCGTCCGGTTACGGTCCATTGTTACGGTACAGGTACGGCCGTCGCTGCTTACGCTGCCGCACTGGCCGGCACCCCATGTAATTGAATTCGCGCCGGGATTGGCAATGATGGACACTTCCGAGCCGGTAGCATGCGTGTGAACTCCCGCGCCCGGAGTGGTAGTGCCGCCGGAACCGGTGCCCGCATGGGATATTGTGAGAGTGCGGGTGGGAGAGTTAGCACATTCCGGAGCTCCGGTAACAACACCTTGCAAGGCGAGGTGCGTTCCACCCGGCGCGTAAACATAGTAGCCGCCGTCTACTACCGGCTGCCAAGCGGTGAAAGCACTGGCGACATGATATCCGGATCTGAGGACGCCATTAACGGTCACAGTCGTAGCCGAGGTATTGAAATTAGCGTTACTGCCGGTAAGCCCCCTGATAAAAAAACAGCGCGCATCGCTCGACCAGTCGCTGTAATCCGCCTGAAGGGCTGTAGCCGTAGTAAATCCCGGACACATGGTGACCGCATCGTAATCACAGCCTACCCCCTGCGCCGCCGCCTCCGTCCCCCCCAAAACGACAATCAGGCAGCCCAGAACAGCAACCCCTCTCAAAAAATTCGCCCTCATAATTACGCCCTCACTCCATTCAACGTTAGCGGTCGGCCGTAAGCCGCCCCGGCGGTTTTGATTTTCGGTTATGATTTTGATAACACCACATACCCGCCGAGAACACGTGGCGCTCTCGGCAGACACTACCCCAATATACTATATTATACATCATGCCACTCCCAAAAGGTACAAAAATTTTCTCCGCAGACTTTTTTTCACAAGACTTGCGTTTGGGTGTACCCATTAACTATATTGATTAGTTAGTTCGTATCCGGCGCTGTCGCGGCGCCGGGTGTTACGGCAGTTACTATTATGGATTTTATTAATCAATCAGGAAGGGCAGGTCTTATGAACAGGAAGGTTTTCAAAATTTCCGCGCTGGCGGCCTTAACCGCCGCGGCGTTGATGATGGTATCGTGTGAGGGCGGCAGCGGCAAACAGGGCGCGGCGGAGCCGGCCAAGCCCGCGTTCGACCCGAACGACGAGGCGCACAAGACGAGCTACGCCTACGGCAGCGACATCGGCAAGACGATCCGCGAGGCCGGCGTTGAACTCGACCTCGACTTCGTATTCATGGCGATACGCGAAGCTGCCGGCAACCAGGCACCCAAGCTCTCCGACAGCACGATCACCGCGGTCAACATGAGAGTGCAGCGGGAGATAAACGAAAGGCGCAGGCAGGCGCGCAGGCAGGAAGAGAGCGACAACCTGGCGGCCTCGCAGGCATTCTTAGAGCAAAACAAAAGCGCACAGGGCGTGGTAACCACCGAAAGCGGACTTCAATATATAGTTATGACCGAGGGCAAGGGCGCGAAGCCCAAGGCCACCGACAAGGTCAAGGTCCACTACCACGGCACACTGCCTGACGGCACGGTCTTCGACAGCTCGCGCGACCGCGGCGAACCGGCGCAGTTCGCGGTAACAGGCGTCATAAAGGGGTGGACGGAAGCGCTGCAACTCATGAGGGTCGGCAGCACATACAAAATCTTCGTACCGCCCGAACTGGCCTACGGCCGCAGAGGCACCAGAGGGCCAATCGGACCGAACATGGCACTGGTGTTCGAGATCGAGCTGATGGAGATAACGAAGTAAGAAGTTGATTTACGGGGTGTAGCGCAGTCTGGTAGCGCACCTGGTTTGGGACCAGGGTGTCGCTGGTTCGAATCCGGCCACCCCGATATATTTGGAGGACTAGCATAACGGTAATGCAGCGGTCTTGAAAACCGCCGGCCTTACGGCCTTGGGGGTTCGAATCCCTCGTCCTCCGTTTGTACGGCAGTAAACGAAATTTACGGAAATGCCCTCGTAGCTCAGCCGGATTAGAGCATCTGCCTTCTAAGCAGAGGGTCACAGGTTCGAGCCCTGTCGAGGGTGTTTTCTTTATTTTTGGGGGGATTGACAGCGTAGCAGGCGACTCTCTGCCGCACGCAACGAATTTCCCCTTATTAACTTGTAAACCGAAAAAGGCTTTCGCCCCGGCTATATTATGAACGTCCCCAAGCACATAGGCATAATAATGGACGGCAACGGCAGGTGGGCCCGCGGGCGCGGGCTGCTGCGCACCGCCGGGCACCGCGCCGGGACCGACGCCACCCGCGAGATCGTGCGGGCGTGCGGGGAACTGGGCGTCTCGTACCTGACCGTCTACGTATTCTCGGCGGAGAACTGGGGGCGGCCGACAATAGAAGTATCCATGCTTATGGACCTGCTCGTAGAGATGACCCGCCGCGAAATACGAAACCTGAACGAAAACAACGTCCGGCTGACGGCCATAGGCGACATGAGCCGGCTCCCACCCAAAACCAGGGCAGAGCTCCTTAAAGGCATGGACGACACCGCCGGCAACACCGGCCTGACGCTCATCCTCGCCATCAGCTACGGCGGCCGGTCGGAGATCGTCAACGCCGCAAAACAGTTCGCCAAAGACGCGGCCGCCAACCCGGGGCTGATCGACAAACTCGACGAAGCCGGCTTCAGCAAATACCTCTACACGGCGGACATCCCCGACCCGGAGCTGATAATCCGCACCGGCGGCGACTGCCGCATCAGCAACTTCCTGCTCTGGCAGGCCGCCTACGCGGAACTGTACATCACCGACACGCTGTGGCCCGATTTCGACAGGGCCGCACTGATCAAGGCGATAGAGGACTTCAACGGGCGCGACCGGCGCTTCGGGAAGGTGAAGGAATGATCAACAAGGCCAACCTCAAAAAACGCCTCCTCTTCGTAGCCGGCGCGGTGCCCATATCGTTTGTTATCATCAACTCGAAAATTTCGCTCCCGGCGTTCGTATTCGGACTTATGGGCATGGACACCGCAGGGCTGCCGGAGATCTTCCCGGGACAGATATTCGCGTTGGTCATCGTACTGCTCGGGGCGTACGAATACATGCGGATGCTCAGCATCGCCAACAAAAGCAACGCGTTCTGGCTAAGCTACCTGTGGATAACGCTTATGAGCGCCGCGTACCTGTGCAACTACCACATCCCGGCCACCATCTCGAACGCCACGCTCCTTATAATAGTGGTCTTCGAGGCGTTCGTCTGGGGCAAGGAGGCCCCGCAGGGCCGCTGGAAGCGCGCAAGCCTCTTCTTCTTAGGTACCATGTTCCTGAGCATCGCTTCCATAAGCCTGATGAGCCTCTACCGCGCGCCGTTCGCCGAACTCTTCAACCCGCCGGCGATCCCCATGATGGGCCGCCTGGACCTTATAGTGGTAATAACCGCGGTATTCTTCTGCGACTCCGCCGCGTACTTCGTGGGGTCGACCATGGGAAAGCGGAAACTAACCTCAATAAGCCCGAACAAAACGGTGGAAGGCAGCCTGGCGGGACTGATAACGTCGGTGCTGATGATGTCCATCTGCTGGATATTCCTGAGAAACCCGGAGTACCCGATATTCACGGGCGTCATAATGGGCGTGCTGATAGGCGTAACGGCGCAGATCGGCGACCTGCTGATGTCACTCGTAAAGCGGTACTTCAGGGTGAAGGACGCGTCCGACATCATCCCCGGGCACGGCGGGGTCTTAGACAGATTCGACAGCGTGTTCTTCAGTATGCCGGTGCTGTATCTCTTCGCGTGGCTCATCACAAGGTAATGGCATGGCCGGTACACAGAAAAAAATCCTGATACTCGGATCAACAGGCTCAATCGGCAAGAGCGCCTGCAACTGCGTGCGCCGTTTCACCGACCGCTTCACCGTAGCCGGGCTCGCGGCGGGCAGCAACATAGACCTGCTGACGCGCCAAATCAGAGAGTTCTCGCCGCAGGCAGCCTACATCACCAACCCGGAACACGCCGTTGCCATCTCTGAACAGTTCAAAAACGTAACCGTCTACGACGGCAAGGACGGCGGCCTGGAACGCATCGTCAACGAAACGGACTACGACATCCTCCTGAACGCGCTCGTCGGCGCGGCAGGGTTCAGGCCGACGGTAGCCGCGCTGCGCAGAGGCAAGCGCGTCGCGTTAGCCAATAAAGAGAGTTTAGTCATTGGCGGCGACTACATAAGAACAATAATCGGAAACGATAACGACCGCCAGCTGCTACCGGTCGACAGCGAGCACAGCGCTATCCTGCAGTGCTTGCCGGGTGATACCAGCAGTTATCACACAATAGAGTCGATAATCCTGACCGCCTCCGGCGGCCCGTTCCGCAACATGCCCCAAAACGCGTTCGCCTCGATTTCGCCGGAACAGGCCCTCAACCACCCGACGTGGTCGATGGGCAAAAAAATCACTATCGACTCGTCAACGCTTATGAACAAGGGGTTCGAACTGATAGAGGCGCACCACCTCTTCGCGCTCCCCTACGACAAACTGCGCGTCTGCGTCCACCCGCAGTCGATAATCCACTCGATGGTAGAGTTCCACGACGGAGCGGTGCTTGCGCAGTTAGGCCTGCCCGACATGGAACTGCCGATACAGTACGCGCTGTCGTGGCCCGAACGGCTCCCCATCCGCGGAAAAAGGCTGAACCTGTCGGACATCCGCAACCTGGATTTTTTCGAGCCGGACACCGAGCGCTTCCCGTGCCTGAAACTCTGCATAGAAGCGGGTAAAACAGGAGGAACCGCGCCGGCAGCGGTAAATGCGGCAAACGAGGTGGCCGTAGACCTCTTCCTGAACAAACGCATAGGATATACGGGAATAGCGGAAATAGTAGAAGAAACCCTGACCGAGCACATACCGTTAAGGGCAGACTCCGTAGAGGTAATAGAGGAAGCGGATAAAGCGACACGCCGAAAGATAATCAACAAATACAAATAAAAGGAATAAAACCAAAACATGGCATCATCACTATATTTCGTCCTGTCAATAGTAATAGGCCTCTTAGTACTGAGCCTCCTGGTCTTCGTCCACGAGCTGGGCCACTTCATAGCCGCCAAGTCCTGCCGCTTCAAGGTCCTCGCCTTCGCGATCGGCTTCGGCAGGCCGCTCCTGAAGTGGAAGAGGGGCGACACCGAGTACCGCATCAACGCTATCCCCTTCGGCGGATACGTGGCAATGGCCGCAAACGACGAAGACAACGGCGAAGAGAGCAACGGCGACAAGCCGCCAAAAGAGGACATAGTAGGCGCGGGCGCCTCGTGCTACCCGATATGGCAGCGCGCCGTAGTAGCGCTCGCCGGCCCCATAGCCAACTTCGTTTTCGCAATACTGACGCTGTGGATCGCGTTCCTGTGCGGCATAGAACGCCCAACATTCATGGACAGCTCGAAAGTAGGCATCGTCCTCAAAGGCTCACCCGCAGACTCCGCAGGATTCCTCGCCGGCGACAGCATCATCGCCATCAACGGCGAAACCATCAGCTCGTGGGAACAGGTGGAACTGCGCCTGGCACTCCAGTCATCAAGCTACGACTTCACGGTCCTGCGCAATAACGAACGCCTGAACCTCATGATGCAGGTCGAACGCACCGGCGCGCGCATCCCCAAAAACCCAACCGGCGGGCTGTACCCCGCCAGATACCCGCCGGTAATAGGCGGCATAATGCCAAAAGGCAGCGCGGAAGGCATCCTGGAAGTAGGCGACACGCTGCTCGCAATAAACGGCGCCGAAGTAGCATCGTTCGACCGCTTCGCAATGATCATGCGCGAGTACGACCCGGAAATAGGACCGGTATCGATAAACATCAAACGACACAGCGAAACCATGAACCTGTACATCATACCAACGTACGACTCAACACAAAACAGATACCTGCTCGGCATAGAACCGGCAAAAGAACAGATGAAAATAGTACGCTACGGACCGGCAGAAGCGCTCGGCCCCACAATGGACAAAACATGGGAGTACACGGTAATGATATTCGACGTGCTGGGAAAACTGACAAGCGGAGAGGTCTCGGCAAAACAACTGGCAGGCCCGCTAAACATAATACCGGTATCAGGATTCATGGCGTTCCAGGGATTCTCAAACGTACTGAACTTTATGGCGCTGATAGGAGTCAACCTCGCAGTACTGAACCTGCTGCCGCTGGTAATCACAGACGGCGGACTGCTGATGTTCCTGGGCATAGAGGCAATCAGAAGAAAACCGCTCTCAGCAGAGATACAGGCAGCAATAAACAAGATATTCCTCGCACTGTTCCTCGCACTGTTCCTGTACGTTACGTTCAACGATCTGCAGAGGCTGCCGGATATATTCAGGTGGCTGCGGTGATAAAAAGGCGGAGGCCGAAGATCATCAGGTACGCCGGGGCGCCCGGGGCGGCTTTGTCTCGGTATATGGACGGAGGGCAAAGTCAAATCCGGTTCTCTCCCCCCAAAATGGACGGCCTCCGCGTTTTTTGTGGGTCCGGAACTTAAATCCCATAAAATTTGCTTGATTAACGTACCGTAATATATATTTTATATCAATCAACATGACGATTGTCAATTGTAAAAACTTCTTTGGGAAAGCAGCGTATGCCGTTAGCCGATTCATATACTAAGAAGCGTTTGCCGTACGCACAGGTTCTGTTTGTGTTTTTGGCGTTTGCCGTGATGGCGCTTGCGAGCTATCTGTTTGTGTCGAACCTCGAAAATTTGAATAACGCGCTCTGGTTCCTCTTTATTTTAGGGTTGCTGATGGCGGTGGGTCTGAGCGCGGTCCTGGTACGTATTCACGGCAGGATGATCAAGGCTGAAGAGCGCGCGGCGTATGTGCGCGGCCTGCGGGAAGAGCAGGCTATGGAGAAAAAGGACGAAATACTGCACCGTGTAAGCGAGGAGCGCGAGAGTGCCGAAAAGATGGTTCACTGGTACCACTCCATTCTCGACGCGATACCACTGCCCATCACGGTTACCGACGCGAACATGAACTGGACGTTTGTCAACACCGCCGTCGAAAATTTTCTGGGGACAAAGCGGAAAGATATGATGGGCAAGCCCTGCAGCGAATGGAACGCCCATATCTGCAAAACGGACAAGTGCGGGATTGCCTGCGTGAAGCGCGGGGTGAAGCAGACGTACTTTAATCAAAACGGGCGCTCCTTCAAGGTAGACGTGGAGATACTGAAAGACCTGAACGGCGAAACGGACGGGTTCATAGAGGTCGTTCAGGATGTCACGGCCATAGAGACGATGGGCAAGCGTCAGGCGGAGGCGGAAGCGGCGAGCAAGGCGAAATCCGCGTTTTTGGCCACGGTAAGCCACGAGATACGTACCCCGATGAACGCGATTTTGGGCATTGCCGAGATTCACCTGCGGGATGAGAACCTCTCTCCCGATGCGGCCGGAAAAGCGTTCGGGAAAATATACGAATCCGGCGATTTGCTTCTTAACATTATAAATGACATCCTTGACCTTTCCAAGATTGAAGCCGACAAGCTGGATCTGCTCCCCGTCAAGTACGACATTCCGAGCCTGATTAACGACACCACGCAGCTGAACAGCCTTCGCTATGAGAACAAATCGATCCGGTTCAACATTCAAGTGGACGTGGATACGCCGCTTGAGCTCATCGGCGACGAGCTTCGTATCAGGCAGGTACTGAATAACATACTGACCAACGCGTTCAAGTACACGACTGATGGCGTCATTGAGCTCCATGTTTCCGGCGAACCTGTGCAGTGCACTGAGGCGCCGGATGCCGACGTGGATATTGTTTTCCGTATCAGC
>Ga0123356_10004056_pt1 | contig 15206 bp, 9 predicted proteins | sample TergutEmb28metaG_2_FD_92546 | JGI IMG/M metagenome (GOLD analysis project Ga0123356, IMG submission 92546) | Embiratermes neotenicus P3 segment gut microbial communities from Petit-Saut dam, French Guiana - Emb289 P3 | ecosystem: Host-associated > Arthropoda: Insects > Digestive system > Gut ... | reverse complement strand
GTTCAAAACCACCACGGCGTTGGTCACCCAAATGCATGACGACGCCGCCGGTGCCCTGCGCGCCCTGGCCTCTACGCCCCGCTGACTAAGCGCAGCACCAACGGGAGGCCCACCAGCGGTCGCCCCTGGTGTTTGGCTCGATCAAGCCAAGGGCCCTGTGTGGATGCACACCGGCAAGATGTGATCGGTACGAAAACTACCACAGAACAGGCACAAAAACTACCACAAATTGGGTACAAAACCTACCAAACAATTGAATAACCAGCTACTATAGGCTATTCTATTACTAATCAAGTAATGCAAACTCAGAGGTGGATAATGCGTACGGTGGGCCGGTACCTGCCACGCCTGATTGACCGGGAACTAGACACCTACCTTCAGGGATTCGGCGGCGTCTTGGTAGAAGGCGCGAAGTGGTGTGGCAAGACATGGACTGGACGCCACCACGCCAACTCGGCTGCCTATGTTGACGACCCGAAAGTTAGAGCCCAAGCGGACCTAGTACCCAAGAGCGTCCTCGATGGGGCCTCACCGCGTTTGATCGATGAATGGCAGGACGCGCCGGTTCTGTGGGACGTAGCAAGGCGGATCATCGATGATGCACCTGGTAGAGGGCTGTTCATTTTTACTGGGTCGGCCGCGCCTCCTCGCCAAGGCACCAGCCACAGCGGCACCGGGCGGTTCGCTCGCCTGAGGATGCGTCCAATGTCTCTCTTCGAATCCGGTGCTTCATCTGGCTTGGTGTCTTTGCAGGACCTCTTGAATGGCCAGGATTTCGAACCGGTCGTCTCCGAACTCGACTATCACGCGGTTGTGCGCCTGATTTGTCGCGGTGGTTGGCCCGGTTCTCTGGGACTGTCGGATCCGATTGCGCTAGCAATGCCGCGGCAGTACCTCACAGCAGTGGCCCAATCGGATTTGCAACGACTAGATGGGGTGGGACGTGATCCAGGACGTGTCAGAGCTGTCCTGGCGGCGTTGGCTCGTAACACTGCCACCCAGGCCAGGCTTGGCATAATCCACCAAGACTCGCTGGTTGAACGTGATCAACAGGAGGCAGGTTCACCGTCGACAACCCGTCGTTATCTCCGGGCGCTTGACCAGATTTTCGTGCTAGATGACCTTCCAGGTTGGATTTTCTCGCTTCGATCTAGGACCCAAATGCGCTCATCACCAAAGCGCCACTTGGCTGATCCTTCGTTGGCGGTCGCCGCCCTCGGGGCTACACCAGCCAAGCTAGAGGCTGATCCGAATACAACGGGCTTTCTGTTCGAGTCGCTCTGCGTCAGGGATCTGCGGGTTTATGCCCAAGCCTGCCAAGCTGACGTGTCGCACTATCGCGACAACAAGGGTCTCGAGGCCGATGCCATTGTGGAGGGATTGGACAACAAGTGGGGAGCGATTGAGGTCAAGTTGGGCCGGGCCCAAGTGGACCAGGCTGCCCAGAACCTGCTGCGGCTGAGAAAAAAGCTCACAGGAGTTAGCGAGCTTGCACCCCCAGCTTTCCTCATGGTGCTTACCGCCACCACCGGATTGGCGCACACCCGTCCTGACGGGGTTCACGTTGTACCCATCGACTGCCTGGGGCCGTGAGACGAGCAGTTGGGTCCTTCGTAAGCTTGCCGCGCATCAAGCTGTGGCGTCCAGCGCCTACACCACACCCTGGAGTTCAACACCACCACGGCGTTGGTCACCCAAATGCATGACGACGCCGCAGGTGCCCTACGCGCCCTGGCCTCTACGCCCCGCTGACTGAGCGCAGCACCAATGGGAGGCCCACCAGCGGGCACCAAAGGTGCTCCACTAGATGGCGCCCTGCGCGCAGTTGTTGACCAGCCAGAAGCGAGGACCACTCGGCTCTTATTGGGCTGCCTGCCAGCCTTTCCGCTACACTTGGGCGCTGCCGTGTATCGGCCGCGGACTGATAGTGCCCGGGTGAACCAGCCCCGGCGCGCCGCGCAGCGATCAGACTGAAGGAGTCACATGCCACTCGACCCGGCTGTCAAGGCCAAAATCATCAAAGAGTACGCCACATCTGAGGGCGACACTGGTTCTCCCGAAGTCCAGGTCGCACTGCTAACCCAGCGCATCAGGGATCTGACTGAGCATTTCAAAGAGCATCAGCACGACCACCACTCAAGGCGGGGCCTGCTGCTGCTGGTTGGTCAGCGCCGCCGGTTGTTGGGTTACTTGGCAAGAGTTGACATTGCCCGCTATCGCTCGTTGGTCGAGCGCCTTGGCCTGCGTCGCTAACCGCCAGGCACCTAGCAAGGCGCTAACCTAAGAGACTGTTGAATAGCAGGCTCCGACCGCGTTGAAGCAGGCAGCCCGCGGGGCTGACCAAAGCAAACGCGGCTGGCAGGTCTAAGCCGAAGCTCCGGTCAGGTGTTGACTGGCACCTTCTAGGAGCGGGCCCGCGGCGCCCAGCCGCCCGGGCCAACAAACGAATAGCCCTGGGGCGTGACCAACGGTCCTCGGTAGTGGTCCCCGGCGCCGGTCAATCGGCCGCCGTAGACCTCCATCGAAGATCGTCCAGTCAAGCCCCTCCCGAAGGCCGCAGCAGCGGCAAGGGCGCGCCCGCGCCCAAAGAAAAAGTTAGGGGGAGCCCATGGAGGGTCCCGAAATCCAGTTCAGCGAAGCCACCATAGACAACGGCAGCTTCGGCACCAGAACGGTGCGTTTTGAAACCGGCCGTTTGGCCAAACAAGCCGGCGGTTCCATCGCCGCCTACCTAGATACTGAGTCGATGGTGCTGTCCACCACCACCGCCGGCAAGCATCCCAAAGAGCAGTTCGATTTCTTCCCGCTCACCGTAGACGTGGAAGAGCGCATGTACGCCGCCGGGCGCATCCCCGGTTCATTCTTCCGCCGCGAGGGCCGGCCCACCACCGACGCCATCTTGGCTTGCCGGTTGACCGACCGGCCGCTGCGCCCGTTGTTCGTCAAGGGCCTGCGCAACGAGGTTCAAGTGGTCATCACGGTGCTAGCCCTGCACCCCGACGAGGCCTACGACGTGCTTGGCATCAACGCCGCCTCGCTTTCCACCCAGATTTCCGGCCTGCCCTTCAGCGGTCCGGTGGGCGCCACCCGCATGGCGCTGATCGATGGCGCCTGGGTGGCCTTCCCCACTTGGCCACAGCGTGACCGCGCCGTCTTCGAGATGGTGGTGGCCGGCCGTGTGGTGGGCGATGACGTAGCGATAGCCATGATTGAGGCTGAAGCTGGCGAGAACTCGTGGAAGCTGATCAAGCAGGAGGGCGCCACGGCCCCGACCGAAGAGATTGTGGCCGCCGGCCTGGAAGCCGCCAAGGCTCCCATCAAGGCGCTGTGCGTTGCCCAGCAGGCCTTGGCTGATCAGGCCGCCAAAGAGGTCAAGCAGTTCCCAGTCTTCCCCGACTATGCCGACGATGCTTTCCAGGCGACCTCCGGCATCGTCAAAGACAAACTGGCCAAGGCCATCACCATTGCCGACAAGCAAACCCGTGAAGCCGAGTTGGACGCCATCAAAGACCAGGTGCTTGGTGAGCTGGAAGAGTCCTTCCCCGAGCGGGAGAAGGAGATTGCCGCTTCGGTTAGGGCCATCACCAAGCAGTTGGTGCGTGAGCGCGTGTTGAGCGAGGGTGTGCGCATTGACGGGCGTGGGCTGAAGGACATTCGGAGCCTCTCGGCTGAGGTTGAGGTGCTGCCCAGGGTGCACGGTTCGGCCATCTTTGAGCGCGGCGAGACCCAGATCATGGGCGTGACCACGCTGAACATGCTGCGCATGGAGCAGCAGTTGGACACGTTGAGCCCGGTGGACTCCAAGCGTTACATGCACAACTACAACTTCCCGCCCTATTCGACCGGTGAGACCGGCCGGGTCGGTTCGCCCAAGCGGCGCGAGGTGGGCCACGGCATGCTGGCCGAGCGGGCCATAATGCCGGTGCTGCCGGCGCGCGAAGAGTTCCCTTACGCCATTCGGCAGGTCAGCGAGGCGCTGGGCTCGAATGGCTCGACCTCGATGGGCTCGGTTTGCGCCTCTTCGCTGTCGCTACTGAACGCTGGCGTGCCGCTGCGCGCCCCGGTGGCGGGCATTGCCATGGGCCTGATGAGTGACGAGGTTGACGGCGAGCGCCGCTTCGCCACCCTGACGGACATTCTGGGGGCGGAAGACGCCTTTGGCGATATGGACTTCAAGGTGGCGGGCACGTCTGAGTTTGTCACCGCCATCCAGCTGGACACCAAGCTGGACGGCATTCCGGCCGACGTGCTGGCCGCCGCGCTGACCCAGGCGCGCGAGGCCCGGCTACACATTTTGTCGGTCATGGGCCAAGCCATTGACGGGCCGGACGAGATGAGCCCCTACGCGCCGCGCGTCATTTCGGTGCAGGTGCCGGTGGACAAGATCGGTGAGGTGATTGGGCCCAAGGGCAAGATGATCAACCAGATCCAGGACGAGACCGGTGCCGAGATCACCATCGAGGACGACGGCACGGTCTACATTGGCGCCACCGACGGGCCTTCGGCCGAGGCGGCTCGCGCCCAGATCAACGCCATTGCCAACCCGCAAATGCCAGAGGTGGGGGAGCGCTTTGTGGGCACGGTGGTCAAGACCACCACCTTCGGTGCGTTCGTCTCGTTGACCCCGGGCAAGGATGGGCTACTGCACATCACCCAGATCCGCCGCCTGGTGGGCGGGCGTCGGGTGGAGAACGTCGAAGACGTGCTGCAGGTGGGCCAGAAAGTCCAGGTCGAGGTGGCCGAGATTGACCAGCGCGGCAAGCTGTCGTTGCACGCGGTGGTCGACGATGAGGCTGGTGGCGTCGATGCTGGCGGTCAGGAAGCAGCCGAGGGCGGGGACGAGCCCCGGCGTGGCGAGCGTGGTGATCGCGGTGACCGTAGGGACCGTGGCGACCGGCGGCCCCGGGAGCGGCGCCGTCACAACCACTCAAGCAACGAATAGAGCAAGCTAGAGCGTTGACCCTAGAACTGCCCAGTGGGCAGCCGGCTGAGGTGGGCATTCCCCGCGTCTCCGTGCTGCCCACCGGCGTTCGGGTGCTCAGTGAGGCCATGCCCACGGCTCATTCGGTCTCGTTGGGTTTGTGGCTGCCGGTCGGTTCGCGCGACGAGTCGCCGCAACACCTGGGGGCCACCCACTTCCTAGAACACCTGCTGTTCAAGGGCACGGCTGCACGTAGCGCCTGGCAGATTGCCGAAGCCTTTGACCGGGTGGGTGGCGAGGCCAACGCGTTGACCTCCAAGGAATTCACCTGCTACCACGCGCGCTTGCTAGCCCGGGACCTCCCCATGGCCATCGAGGTACTGAGCGACATGGTGACCTCTGCCACGTTGGATCCGGCTGAGTTCGAGGTGGAGCGGGGCGTTATCTTGGAAGAGTTGGCCATGTCGGCCGACGACCCGGTTGACGTGGTGGGTGAGGCCTTTGCCAAGGCCGTGTTTGGTGCCAGTGCGCTGGCCCGGCCCATTGGTGGGACGCCTGATTCAATCAGGGCGCAGTCCCGTGATGGGGTCTATGACCACTACCGGGCCCATTATCAACCCAGCCGGCTGGTGGTGACGGCGGCGGGGGCGGTTGACCACCAGGCGTTGGTCGGGTTGGTGGACCGGGCCTTGCAGCAGGGGGCTTGGGGGTTGTCCGATGCCGGAGCCTCAGCCCCCTTGCCACGCCGGCCGGGCGCTCAGGCCGGGGGAGAGGCTGCTACGGGCGAGCCAGATGTGGTGGTGCGCCGACCTGTGGAGCAGGCCCACGTCATGATGGGTTGCGCCGGCCTGACGGCCACCGATCACCGGCGCTACATTCTGGGCGTGCTCAGCACGGTGCTGGGCGGCGGCATGTCTTCCCGGCTGTTCCAGCAGATACGCGAGCGGCGGGGCTTGGCCTATTCGGTCTACGCCACCACCGACCTACACTCTGACGCCGGGGCTTTTGGGCTGTACGCCGGTTGCGCACCGGGGGCAGCCAGCCAGGTCAAGGAGCTGATGGAGTCCATCTGGGCTGATCTGGCTGCCAAGGGCATCACCGCGGCTGAGCTAGAGCGGGCCAAAGGCCAGATCTCCGGTGGCACGGTGCTGGCGCTGGAAGACCCTTCGGCCAGGATGAATCGCCTGGGTCTGGCCGAGCTGGTGACCGGTCGCTGGCTAACGGTTGATCAGGTGCTGGCCAAGATCGACGCCGTCACGGCTGAAGAAGTTCAGGCCTTGGCGGACGAGCTGGTGACCCGGCCCCGCAGCCAGGTCCAAGTCATGCCCACCAACTAGGTCATGGTGCGGGCGCCTAGCGCCTCCCACCACCCTGCGGTTGATACTTGTCATTCTGCGCGCATTCGCAGCGCGAGCGCCTCCAGTCACCCTGCGGTTGATTCTGGTCATTCTGCGCGCAGTCGCAGACCGAGGAGGGCCGAGTGCAAAGACAGCTTGCTAGCTTGGCCGAGGCTGACGTAGGTCTTGACGAGGGGCAGAGCCCCGAGGAACAGAATCTAGAAAGTAGCGTCAGACCGGCATTAGCGTGCTTTAGCCCCTGATTATCAGCCGCAGACTGCCAGTCTGCTAGTTGATCATTGCTGAAGCGTCATCACGACCGGCTTTTCGAAGGTGCCAAGCCCTTTGCCCCGGTAGAACAACAGGTCTCCACCGGGCTTCCAGCCAATGATGTCAGCCTTGCCATCCCCGTCCAGGTCCGCGCCGGCCGCCAGATTCAGGTTCATCCAGCCGTGGCCAACTTGCACGGGTTTTTGGAAGGAGCCCGTGCCCTTGCCGGCGTAGAACAATAGCCGACCATCCGCAGTGACTCCCAGAATGTCTGCCCTGCCGTCTCTGTTCAGGTCTCCGGCGGCCAACAGCCGCATGTTCTTCCAGCCGTGGCCCACTTGGGTGTGGCCGGGTTGGAACCCGCCCCTACCGTTGGAGGAGTACATCAACAGAACGCCGATCCGGTTGTCCACCGCCAACAGATTAACCAGGCCGTCGCCGGTCAGGTCGCCGACCGGGATCACAGTGTAATAGGACCAGCCGTGGCCGATCATGGTGCCCTTGCCCCAGTTGCCAGAGCCAATGCCTGGGTAGAGGAACATATGGCCATTGACCACCCCTATCACATCGGCCTTGCCGTCACGGTTCCAGTCCCCGGGGGCCGCGATCCGGGTGTTGTCAAAGCCTCCACTCCAGGAAGGCTGGTTCAGCACGGCGCCTGGCTGATAGCCGAAGCGGCATAGAAAGCCGTAGCCGTCTACCAGCAGCACATCGCCATAGCCGTTGCCGGTCATGTCTGGTGATAGCACCATTTGCTGGAAATCCCATGCGCAGGGCCCTCGGAGGTCTGGCGTGGGTGGCGCGGCCATCCCGTTAGGGGCTGCCTGGGCGGGCAGCCCCACCAAGGTCAAGCCGACTGCCACGCCAATAAGCGCGCAAAAACTGGTAACTGACTTCTTGAACTGCATTGTCCTGGTCCTTTTTTCTCGGTTGACTGAACGCAAGAACCGTGAGGGGCCGGACTGCTGCTTCGAGTCTAGAATCGTCGGTCTGGCACTGGCAGAACTCAGCGCATCAGGCCAGGTGACGGCTGCGTAGAAACCTTGGTGGCGTGTGGAGACGAGGTGGCGGAGACCCGAGGAACAGAATCCACCATCAGCTCCTGATCAGGAGCATTCACGACCTACCACCAGGAAGCGATCTTGACTGACTTGTTGAAAGTACCAATCCCTTTGCCACGGTAGAACAACAGATCGCCGTTCTTGGTCCGTCCGACAATGTCGGCTCTGCCGTCGCCATCCAAATCCGCACCGGCTGCCAGAGTCATGCCTGTCCAGCCGTGACCAACTTGGACGGCTGGCCGGAAGGTGCCCGTGCCTTTACCTGCATAGAACAGTAACTTGCCGTCCGGTTTAAGGCCAAGGATGTCGATCTTGCCGTCAGCGTTCATGTCACCGGCGGCAAAGAGCTGCATGGTCTTCCAACCGTGTCCAACCTGCCTATTACCGGGCTGGAACCCACCCTTGCCGTTGCCCAGATAAAGCAACAGGACACCGGTCCGGTTGTCGATGGCCAGCATGTCAGGGATCTTGTCGCCGTTGAGGTCTCCGGCTGGAATGACTGTCAGTTTGGACCAGCCGTGGCCAATCTGGATGGATTTGCCCAGGCGACCCTGCCCGTTGCCGGGGTAGAGGAGCATGCGCCCAGTCTTGTCCACCCCAATCACATCTGCTTTGCCGTCGCCGTTCCAGTCCCCTGGTGCGACAACCTTGATGTTCGACCACCCAGAACCCAAGTTGGAATAATCGCTCAGCCGGCTGCCAGTCACCAGGCTGTACCTAAACAGATAACCGAAGTCGTCTACCGCCAGAACTTCACCCTGATGACTCCCAGCCATGGATGGTGACAGCACTATTTGCTGGAACTCCCAACCGCAAGGAGCCGGGGGCCAGATAGCCAGGCACACTGGCCCACTGGGAACTATCTCGACCACAATTGCGCCAGGAGTAGAGGCTGGCATTGGCCGTCCAGTCATGACCGGAACAAGCCCACTGACTCCTGCAATTCGCGATGCTACCTCAGCGATTCTTGACTCACGCGCGTGGAGCACGATACGGCAGTTGGCGCCAATCCCGGCTCCTGCTGAATTCCTACCTGCGGCATCGTTGGCCCGGATAATGGCTTGCAGCAGTTGAGCCTCGGTCACCGCACAAGCGGTGGCTGCTGCAGGCGCCACCTCGCTTGGCGTAGTCGAGGCTTCCACCGGAGGCGCCACCTCGCCTGGCGGCGGCGAGGCCTCTCCCACAGGCGCTGGGTCATCAATTGCTTGGGCAGGCAAACCTGCCATGGCCAGACCGACCACCAGACCAAGAGTCACGCCGAACCGACGCACCGTCTTGCCGACCCTCATTGTCCAAGGCACCTTTCCCGCTGGGGCTGCTGTTCAAAGGGGACCACCTCAGCCTCGGTAGTCAATGCCAGTGTAGATTCACTTGTCCAATATGTGGGCGGAAACGATCAAGGAAATGCTGTGGTTATCGATCTGTGACATCGCAGGCAATCGGGTGTGGGAATTGGTTGTGCAGGCCAATCAGCCCAAGGAGGTCCCGCCATCGGGAGCGCTACCACTCATCATCCTGGGTACCTCTGCATCGTTCTGCGGCCATGGAACGTCATCCTGCGCCACCCCCGTCATCCTGCGCCACCCCCGTCATCCCGCGCGGAGTGTAACGGAGTCGCAGACCGAGGAGGGCCGAGTGCAAAGACAGCTCGCTGGCTTGGCTGAGGCTGACTAAGGTCTTGACGAGGGGCAGAGCCCCGAGGAACAGAATCCACCATCCAACCTGGACCAGCATCAGCCTCTGTTTATCAGCGGCGTGCCCCCGTCCTACCAGTTGCTGGCAACCGTGACTGGTTTGTTGAAGGTGCCAATACCTTTGCCGCGGTAGAACAACAGGTCACCGTTCGTCTTACGGCCCACAATGTCGGCCTTGCCGTCGCCGTCCAAATCCGCACCGGCTGCCAGGGTCATGCCTGTCCAGCCGTGACCAACTTGGACTGCTGGTTGGAAGGTGCCGGTGCCTTTGCCGGCGTAGAAGTACAACCGACCGTCTGGCTTGAGACCCAGAATGTCAGTCTTGCCATCAGCGTTCATGTCGCCAGCCGCGAAGAGTTGCATGCCTAGCCAGCCGTGGCCCACTTGCCTGTGGCCGGGGATGAATCCACCCTTGCCATTGCCCAAATACAGCAACAGGACACCGGTTCGGTTGTCGATGGCCAACATGTCAGGGATTTTGTCGCCGTTTAGGTCCCCGGCCGGGATGACTGTCAGGCTGGCCCAGCCGTGGCCAATCTGGACGGCTTTGCCCAGATCACCCTTGCCGTTGCCGGGGTAGAGGAACATGCGTCCGGCTTTGTCTATGCCAATTAGGTCGGCATTGCCGTCGCTATTCCAGTCCCCAGGAGCGGTAACCCTGATGCTTGACCAGCCTGGACCCAAATAGGTCGGGCTGCTCAGCTTGTTACCCGCCGCCAGGCCGTATCTGAACAAACTGCCATGCTCGTCGACCGCCAGAATCTCACCCTTGCCATGGCTGGCCAAGCCAGGCGAGAGCACTATTTGCTGGAATTCCCAGCCACAAGGCATCGGCGGGTAGATTGCTGGGCAGGCCACCTGGCTTGGTTCAACCTCGACCACTATTGCACCAGGGACTGACGGTGGCATGGCCTGCCCTGAGCGATAGGCGTTCAGTCCGGCGGTGGCATTCAACTTGGCTATTGCCTCATCGAGCTTGTTGGGCCGCACGCCGATTGAGACCCGACAGCTAGTGAGATTGGGGAAGCCGTAGGCAGAGACGTTCGGGATGGCCTTGAGGGCCTTGTCCATCGCGGCTTCCAGTTCGGCGTAGCTCACCGTACAAACGGCCGATGCCGCGGGTGCCACTTCGGTTGAGGTTGTCGCGGCTTCTTCGGTAGGCACCGGGTCTTCGGCCGCCTGGGCAGGCAAGCCAATCATGGTCAGACCGATCATCAGGCCCGACGTAACAATGAAGCGACGGACCGTCTCGCCAACCTTCATGTCCAGGCACCTTTCGCACTGGGGCTGATGTTCAAGGGCACCACCGGTGGTCCCGGCGGCTCATTTCAGTGTAGATTCACTCGCTCAGCCTTGACGGACGCCGGCCAATGTTATTGCTGTACTGCTTGGGTAATAACACTGTCCGCCAATATGGCCCAGATCACATCGCAAGGAAGTCCTGGCTGGTGAACTAATTGGGATAAACGGTTTGGGGCTACCAGCAAATAGGAGTCAGTCAACAATTCCTGCACTTCAGCCGGGTCCCAGTTTTCACCCAGATCGAGGGCCAACCATTGCGTGAAGTGCGGGGCTGGGCGAAACCGTTGGTCGGCCTTGAGGAAGGGCAGCTCGTCTGGATTGGGCTTGAACACAATGGTGTAGATCGCGTCGTTCAGTCCACCCTTGCACCAGGCGAACAGCTTGCGATTCACCCGCAGGGTCAGCGAGCCCCAGGTTGGCTCGGTGTAGGCGCCTGGCAAGTGGGCAATCAGACCGACCACCTTCAACCACACCGGGTCATCCGGGTCGTATTGCGGCGGCCAGTGGTACTCACCCATGCCCTACATCATCCTCCACACCCCTGACACGGAGCCCGGTTCCTTGCCTTTGGTCCGAACTGGCGTTTTCGCAGGACACAGGGGCGATGATACAAAACGCAACCAATCGATCGTACAAAAAGCAACATCCCCACCCGAAGTCCCGTGTCATGTTGCGGTGCGTGAGCCCCTCTAGTCTTTCTGCGCGCTAAACTTCACCGCGCGTCATTCTGCGTTTCACGAAGTGAAATCGCTGAATCCAGTATTCACCCTCGACCGGCATTCCCTGGCTGCCACCCGAGGCCGGGTCATGCCGCGCCGGGTGTCGACGTGACACGGCATGACCCGGGGCCTTTGGGAGGTTGATTAGTAGCCGGTGGCTATCTGCACCGGCGGGTAGAAGGTGCCAACACCTTTGCCTTTGTAGAGGTTCAGGGCACCAGTCTTGGTGCGGGAGACGATGTCGGCGATCCGGTCGCCATTGATGTCCGCCCCCGCCACCAGTGTCAGGCCTTTCCAACCGTGGCCAACTTGTTTAGCGGGCTGGAAGGTGCCGGTGCCTTTCCCGGCGTAGAACAACAGTTTCCCGTCAGCTTTCACCCCCAGGATGTCGGTTTTCCCGTCCTTGTTGAGGTCCCCGGCGGGGAAGAGTTGCATGCCTTTCCAGCCGTGGCCGACCTGCTTGTTGCCAGGCTTGAATCCACCCTTGCCGTTGCCCGAGTAGAGCAACAGGACACCGGTTTGCTGGTTGATGGCCAGCATGTCGGGGATCTTGTCCCCGGTCAGATCCCCCGCCGGGATGGCCGTCAGCTTCGCCCACCCGTGACCGATCTGGATGGGTTTGCCAACACTGCCTTTCCCTGTTCCTGGGTAGAGGAACATCCGCCCGGCCGTGTCGACTCCGATCAAGTCATTCTTACCATCACGGTTCCAATCGCCCGGTGCATAAATGGTCGTGTTGGCCCAACCAGAACCGAGCTTGATTGGCTTGGATAGCTTCCCCGATGCACTACCGGTGGCCCGCCACAAGGCACCCGCAGAGTCAATCGACAGCACGTCACCAGACGGGCTACCCGACAGAGACGGTGACAACACGATTTGCCTAATCGGTGCCACCTGGGTGGCAACCGGCCTGGTGACGGTGACAGCACAAGTGGCGGTCTTTGCGCCATCGGCGGTGCGCACTGTGATGGTGGCCTTGCCGGCTGCCTTGGCGGTAACCACACCCGTTGCAGACACCGTCGCCACCGCTGGGTTCGAAGAAGTCCATGTGACTGCTTTGTTCGTGGCGTTGGAAGGAACCACCGCTGCTATTAATGTGCGAGTCCCATTGATTGCCAGGTTGACCGATGCGGGGGACACAGTCACACCAGAGACCGCGACCGTCGCAACCGTGACGCTGATAGTGAAGTCCTGGGTGTAGTCGGTGGTTGCTGCTAGACCGTTGGTGATGGTGGCTCGTACAGTGACTGTGCCTCCAGCCGTGGTGCTCAACGTGCTGCCGGTAACCGTTGCCCCGGTGGCACCAGGATTCTCAACGCTCCATGCGATGGTCTGGTTGGTGGCGTCTGTCGGCGCCACTGTGCCAGTCAGATCAAGCGGCGTCCCTGCAGTGGCAGCAGTGGGTACGCCAGCAATGTCGGTCACCGGCACAAAGGGGGGCGCGGGATTCATTAGATTCAAGAAGCCAACCCCACCCTCGCCCAAGACCTGCACCGGCACAGCGCTCCAGAGCTGGGTGCCGTCACCAAGCAGACCACGCTCCCTGTTCCCCCAGCTGAACACTGAGCCGTCTGACGTTAGTGCGTAACTGCTCCACTGGGCGGCCGCAACCGCGACGACATCGGTAAGGTCTGTCACTTGGACCGGCACGCCACTGTCTTCGGTGGTGCCGTCGCCAAGCTGGCCGTAGGCGTTCCAGCCCCACGCCATGACTGTGCCGTCCTTTTTGGCGGCAACGGTGTGGTTGGTGTCCGCCCCAACGGCGGCAACATCGGTCAGGCCTAGCACCTGAACCGGAGTACTGCTGTCGGCATAGTTACCGTCACCAAGCTGACCCTCCCCGCCATTACCCCAAGCCCAGACGGTGCCGTCTCGCTTGACGCCTACTGAGTGGTTTGCACCTGTGGTTACAGCGGCAACTTCGTCTAAACCTTGTACTTGGACTGGCACATTTCTGCTGATTTCCGAGCCGTCGCCCAACTGACCGAACCAGTTGGCACCCCAGGCCCAAACAGTGCCATCTTCTTGCAGTGCTAACGAGTGGTAGCCGCAGGCTGCAATGGCAACAATGTCGCTCAAACCCGACACCTGCACCGGGATAGGGCTGTCGTCGAAGGAGCCATCACCAAGTTGTCCACTTCCGTTGTAGCCCCAAGCCCAGACGGTACCGTCATCTCTCAGCGCCACCGTGTATTGTGCACCTGCCGCAATCGCGCTGGCGTCCGTCAGCCCATGGACCTGCACTGGTGAAGTGCTATCTGTGGTCGAGCCGTCACCTAGCTGGCCATAGTTGTTGGAGCCCCAGGCCCAGATTGCACCGTCGTCTGCCAACGCTGCGGTGTGCTCGTACCCTGATGCTAATGCGATGGTGCCGTTGAGACCTGGCACCTGGGTCGGCAAGTAGTAGACGCTTTCGGGGAAAGTGGGACCTAGCCGATTGAAAAAATGTTCACCCCAGACCCAGGCTCTGCCGTCCTCTGTTACCGCAGTCGCCTGGGAGGAATTGGCTGCAATAGCGGTGACATTGGTCAAGCCAGAGACTGGAATTGGCGCAGTGCTGATGAAGGTGGTACCGACACCCAATTGGCCGTAACCGTCGCTGCCCCACGTCCAGACCGTACCGTCTTGCCGCATTGCCACCGAGCACAGCACTCCTGCCGAGATTGTCCGAACGTCGGTCAGACCCAGCACTGGTACGGGCAGACTGCTTTGAACCGTGGTGCCGTCGCCCAGTTGGCCCGCGTTGTTGAAGCCCCAAGCCATAACTGTGTCGTCGCTTATCAGCGCGACCGTGTGTTGCGCACCTGCCGCTATTGCGGCGGCGTTGGTCAGCCCCTGCACCTGAACGGGCACAGGACTGTCTATCTCCGTGCCGTCGCCCAGTTGACCAGCCCAGTTAGAGCCCCATGCCACTACTGTCTTGTCTTGCCTAAGAGCCACGGCGTGTTGTCCGTTCGCCGCGATGGCAGTGGCGTCGACAAGGCCCAGCACCTGAACAGGCACCGGGCTTGGCGTATCGGTGTTGTTCCCCAACTGGCCAGAGCTGTTCTCGCCCCAGGCGACCGCTGTGCCATCTTCTCTTAGCGCGACCGAGAAATAGGCGCCCGCTGCAATGGCGGTAGCGTCGGTGAGTCCCTGCACCTGGACTGGCACAGCACTCGCCTGGTCGGTGCCGTCGCCAAGCTGGCCGTCCCAGTTGGCGCCCCAAGCCCAGACGGTGCCGTCATTCTTGAGAGCTAGGGTGTGTTCGGCTCCAGCTGCGATGGCGGTGGCGTCGGTGAGACCTTGCGCTTGGACTGGCACAGCACTCGCCTGGTCGGTGCCGTCGCCTAGCTGGCCCTGGAAGTTACCGCCCCAAGCCCAGACGGTGCCATCCTGCTTCAAAGCGAGGGTGTGTCCACCACCCGCCGAGATTGCCGTCACATCACTCAGATTCTGCACCTGGATTGGCGTGGTACTCGTCTGATCGGTGCCGTCACCAAGGTGGCTGTTCCAGTTGGCGCCCCAAGCCCAGACGGTGCCATCTTCCTTGAGTGCCACCGTTTGGCCACCGCTACCTGCCGCCACCATGGGTGTGGTGGAAAACGCCGCAGCAGCTGGCTCTGGCGCTGGCATGCCGACCAACACCGCCAAGGTCAACCCCAGGATCGTGGTGGCTGTGACTGCGAGTTTCTGTGTCCTGTTCATCCTGCTTTGGGACCTTTCGTGTGGAGCAGATTGCTTAGCACCCGGTCACCCTGCGCGTCAGTCGCCGGGTCCAGCCAGTTGCCCGGATCTTGGCTAACGATCCCTGGTGCTCGCCAAATGTCCAGGTCAGCGCGCGAATCATCTGACGCGCCGAGGCTGTTACCTGAGGGTACCAACGAGGTGAGGTGCGGCCAAGAACATATGGCATGCCGTAT
>Ga0123356_10004055_pt1 | contig 15207 bp, 15 predicted proteins | sample TergutEmb28metaG_2_FD_92546 | JGI IMG/M metagenome (GOLD analysis project Ga0123356, IMG submission 92546) | Embiratermes neotenicus P3 segment gut microbial communities from Petit-Saut dam, French Guiana - Emb289 P3 | ecosystem: Host-associated > Arthropoda: Insects > Digestive system > Gut ... | reverse complement strand
TCGCCCATTTTCCGCGCCATGTCCATGCCGATTTCCGCATGGTTCAGATCGGAATCGGATTCAACTCCCTTGCCTATGTCATGTAACAGAGCGGCGCGTTTTGTAATATCGCGGTTGCAGCCGATTTCGGCAGCCAGCATTCCCGCGATTACTGCCACTTCTCTTGCGTGGTGAAGCACGTTCTGCCCGTAGCTGGTACGGAAATACAGCCGCCCAAGCGCGCGGACAGCGTCCTGCTTGATGTTATGAATGCCCATGTCAAAGAGGACTTTTTCGCCTTCCTCAAAAATCTTCTGGGATATGTCCTTGCTGACTTTTACGACGATTTCTTCGATCCTTGCAGGATGTATACGCCCGTCAAGAATAAGGCGTTCCAGCGAGATTTTCGCAATTTCCCGCCGTACCGGATCAAAGCAGGAAATTACCACTGCTTCCGGCGTGTCGTCGATGATAATGTCCGCGCCTGTGAGGGTTTCCAGGGTACGGATGTTGCGGCCTTCTCTTCCGATTATCCTGCCCTTCATTTCGTCATTGGGCAGGGTCACGGTGGTAACCGTTACATCTCCCGTAACTTCCGTCGCAAGCCGTTGAATCGTGGTAACCAGGATGTCTCTGGCTCTTTTCTCCGCCGCAACATTGGCTTCCTGCTCAATTTTATTGATTATAGTTTGAGCGTCGTGCTTTGCTTCATTTTCGAGGTTTTGAATAATGAGAGCTTTTGCTTCTTCGGAAGTTAATCCCGAAATACGCTCAAGTTCCTGCCGGTAGCGCTGCTTTTCTTTTGAAAGCGCTTCCTCATGTTGTTGAACAACTTTTTCTCTTTCTACAAATAACTGTTCAGTCCGCTCTATTTGTGCTGTCTTTTTATCTATAGATTCTTCTTTCTGTACAACGCGGCGTTCATAACGCTGCAATTCAGCCCTGCGTTCCCGGGTCTCTCTTTCCTGCTGGTTCCGTTCACGGATTATCTGTTCTTTTGCTTCAAGAAGAATTTCCTTCTTCTTTGCCTCAGCTTCTTTTATTGCATCATGTTTTATACGTTCTGCAAATTGCTCCGATGCTGTAAGTTGAAATCTGGCATAAAGCCATCTAATTATCCAGCCTAAAGTTAACCCGGCAAGAGGAAGGACTATCCAAACAATCCATCCCATAACTTTCCCCTTACCGAAGAATATTCAAATTCATTATAAGAATACATTAAATTCAGTTAAATGTCAACAGAAATTACGTAAAACTCCAACATTAGCAGAAATGTAAGCCTAAAAAACTTGATTGGGGTCCTGCCGGCTGGCAAACCACGGGTCCGTGCAAGCACGCCCCATGGCTTGCCACCGGCACCCCTCAAGTAGCAAACCGGGCTTACATTTCTGAATATGTTGAGTTGTGTTTAATCACCGGTAAATGCCGATTACATGCGGAATTCCGAGCCAAGGTATATTTTTCGCACCAGTTCGTTGTTCAGAATGACATCTTTATCACCCCGAGCGAAGATACTGCCGTCTGCAATTATAAAGGCCTCGTTGGTTATCTCCAGGGTATCGCGGACATTGTGGTCGGTTATAAGGACGCCGATGCCTTTTTCTGCAAGCCGGCGGATTATCTGCTTGATATCAAAAACCGCTATTGGGTCAATTCCGGCGAAAGGTTCGTCCAAAAGCAGGAATTTTGGCTCCGTGGCGAGGGCTCTGGCAATTTCAGTACGGCGGCGCTCACCGCCGGACAGGGTGTACCCGTACTGTGCCCGTATCCTGCCGATGTTGAACTCATCAAGGAGGGTTTCCAGCTTTTCTTTTTTTTCGGCCTTGCTGATATCCTGCCGGCTTTCCAGAATTGCCCAGATATTCTGTTCTACCGTGAGCTTTCGGAATATTGACGCTTCCTGCGGAAGGTAGGCGATTCCCATTCTTGCCCTGCGGTACATCGGCATGGAGGTAATTTCGGTATTGTTCAGGGTAACAACTCCCTCGGTGGGAGTGTGGAAACCTACAATCATGTAGAAAATGGTGGTTTTACCCGCTCCATTCGGACCTAAAAGACCGGCTACCTCTCCGTTTTGCATGGAGAAGTTTACGCCTTTAACTACTTCTTTTTTACCGAAATTTTTATGTAAATTTGCCACGCCAAGGGTGTGAGCATCATTTTTTTTTATGGTTTCTTCCATTGTTCAGCCTGTTATTGTTCCTGAGACAGAGCCTTCCATAATTACGTCATCAGTGTCCAAATCCACGCGAATACGGTCTGCGTGAAATTCATCGTTTTTCTTGTATACAACAGGAAAACCGGAAAGGTCGAGTATCTGGTCTCTGCGGTTGTAAACTGCGTATTCAGAACGGCAGACCATATCATCCTTGAAAAGGCGTACGGATATTTGTATGACCGTTATCTCATTTTGATCGTCATATTCAATAAAGCGGCCTCTGGCGACAATTTCGTTTTTTCTGTCTTCAATGACGGAGTTACCTTCCATGCGCGCAATTTTCAGATGACGATCGTAGCGCAGCCTGTCTGTCTGGAAAAAAATATCCTTCTCTTCTTCATGCCCCCAGACATTGCCTATACAATCGATAAACTGGTTATCATCGCCCTGTATTTCTATTCTGTCCGCGCGCAGCAGTATTGTGTCTGATCTTACCTCTGCATTTCCGGTTAGTATGGTTATTTCCCGGCCCAGCGCTCTTGATCCGGACATCATGTCCGCCCTGAATGTAAAAGTATCCGTTGTAACAGAATTTACACTAAATATCAGGAGTACAATAATCAAAAACGCTGTTTTGTTTCTATTCATCAGTGTCCTCATGAATATAAGTGCCCCTTATACTGCCGGAAAATCCCCATGAGCGTCTTCTGGCGTCCGCGTTAAAACCCCTGCCCGTCAAACGGGTTCCATTTTCCCTGTAAATATTGACTTCGCGGCCTTCTCCTGCGGAAAGCAGCCTGTCTTCATCTTTCCATTCAAGCTGATAAGTATCAAGTATGATATCTTCGGATTTAACTTCTACAATGACTCCATTGTCCATGAATATATCTGCAGAGCTTAACTGTATCACGGCATTTCCGGCTTTTCCGTAAATATTGGTTTCCTCGCCGCGCTCATTGTACTGTTCAAATGTGATATTCTCCAGTTTCATTATGCCCTGTCTTTCATAACGCTCCGCCTGATCTGCATGAAACCATGCAATAGGATCGGCGGATCTAACGCGCACATACTCAACATCTTTCATTACTAAATCCGGCAGATGATCGTTTGATGACGTTCCTTCTCCGTAATCGAATGTGCATGATCCTGCAAGAAAAAGAGCCAGTAAGCTTAAATAACAAACAGCTTTTTTCATTTGCACTTTGATATAAATTCCCTGAATAAAGGAGAGGCCTTCATTGGTTTTGATTTGTACTCAGGATGGAACTGAACACCAACGCCCCACGGATGACTTGAATCTCCTGTTAGAGGCCATTCAATGCATTCAACAAGGATGCCGTCCAGGTTAAAGGCGGCAAGTTTTAAACCTGACGATATCATTTCTTCCCGGTACTGGTTAGAAAACTCATAACGGTGGCGGTGTCGTTCCTGGATTTGTTTTTCTCCGTAAGCCGAAAAGATATGAGTTCCTTCTTCAATTTTTATTTCGCCTGAACCCAGCCGCATTGTTTTTCTGTAATTCTGAACTTTTGACTGCTCTTCCGGAATGCTCAGCACAGGATGTTTCGTATCGGGATTAAATTCGACGGAATCCGCATCGTTCCATTTTAAAATACTCCGGCTCCATTCTATCAGCATTACCTGCATTCCAAGACAGATACCAAGGTACGGAATTTTGTTTACCCTTGCCCATTCTGCGGCTTTTATCATCCCGTTGATTCCGCGCTGGCCCATGTTTGCATTGCTGACCATTCCGCCAGGAACAAGAATGCCGTCTACATTAAGGATATCACCTGTGTTTTTTGTTTCCTCCAAAATGGAAGAGTCGATTTTTACCAGTTCTGCTTCCACTCCGCATTCAAGGCTTGCATGAGACAGAGCCTCGTAAAGCGATGTGTAAGTATCGTGAATATCCATGTACTTCCCGACAATGCCGATTCGTACCTTTCCCTTTCTTGCCGAGTAACGCTCCATTACCGAAGTCCACGGACACATTTCTGCACGGCGGTTTTCTAAACCCATTTTCCGAAGGATCACCTGATCCAGTTTTTGTTCCGAAAAAATGATCGGTATTTGATAAATAGTGGTTTCTATATTGGGCGAAGTAAACACTGCATCAGGGTCAACATTTGTAAACAATGCGATTTTTCTGCAGGTTGGTTCGTCAAGCATCACGGGAGAGCGGCAGATCAGAATATCGGGCTGAATACCCGTTTCCTGCATTGATTTTACCGAGTGCTGCGTCGGTTTTGTTTTAAGTTCTCCTCCCGCAACCTCCGGGATTAAGGTTAAATGTACAGAAAGCGCATTGGTTCTTCCGCATTCGTGTATCATCTGGCGTGCGACTTCAAGGAAGGGAATGGACTCGATATCTCCGACTGTTCCGCCTATTTCCACGATGACAACATCGGTGTCGTTTTCTTCTTTTGCAACTGCGAGGATACGGCTTTTTATCTCGTCTGTAATGTGGGGGATTACCTGAACACAGCGGCCCAGGTACTGACCCTCTCTTTCTTTACGGATAACAGATTCATAAACCTGTCCTGTTGTTATTGAGTTTGCCTGTCTTAGCCTGCCCTTTGTAAAACGGGCATAATTGCCAAGGTCGAGGTCTGTTTCGGCGCCGTCGTCGGTTACGTAGACTTCGCCGTGCTGATACGGACTCATTGTTCCCGCATCGACATTGATATAGGGATCGCACTTTACCATGCGGACATTAAGCCCCCTGCTTTCCAGCAGTGCACCGATGGAAGAAGCGGCAACACCCTTGCCCAAACTGGAACAAACACCCCCCGAGACAAAAATAAACTTACTCATGTAGTATGAGTATTACGGAATTTTGCGTTTTATTCAAGGTTGATAAAGGGTAATGATTATTGCTTAATATTGATCTGGTAACGACAGTGCCGCTGCCAGTTTGGCATCCTCTCCGTCAGACAGTTCACCGGGAAGGATGAGCGGGTGCGACGGTATCGGCGGCAGAAGAAAGCCCGCTTCCAGGAATTTATTGAACAGTTTTTCCCATTTCTCCGGTGAAGGTTTTTCTTTTTGCGTAAGGTAGATGCCCTGCCGCTGCCATAACTGAGCGGTGGTTTGCACTTGCAGCGAAGCTTCCGGCAACGCTTTAAAAGTGCGCGGCAGTACCGGATTTGCCCGCTGCGGCGAACCCAGGATGTCATGTACTCCCCGCGCTGCGGCTGCCAGTAATACCGGCGAAAGAATGTCACCCGGCGGAAGTTTTGCAAGCTCATCCTCTGATTTTGCCGCAACTACACAGAGACCCAATGGCAGATTATCGCGCCATGTTTGTACGCCGGGCAGTACGGGGATGAGGAGAGAGCCGTTTTCTTCTGAATCGGAAAAAGGCCGCCAAAGTTTTGCGGCGCGGTTTTTAAGGAGCGTAATCAGTTCCGGAGGCGGCGCGGCGTAGAGGCGGAAACAGCGATTTGGAAAAAGTTTTGACAGCGCTTTAATATAGCGAGCTTCAGTAAAATGCGGGAGCGGCGCGTATAAACCGCGGCTTGCCGTATTTTTTAGCTCGCACAGCATGTTCGGCGGAGTGTGTCCAAGCACTGCCGCGCCGCCGTTCAGCCAAAGATCTATAAGTCTGCGCGGGAAACTCCGTTGCATTATACTGCCGCCCTCTGTGTAGAGGCGGAAACCTCTCGCGCGAAGAACGGCTGGTATCTGTTTAAGAAGGTAAAACTCTCCGTCGTTAGGTGTCACCATGAGTCCTCTGAGATTTTTTCGTAAGCTCTGCCCTGATACTCGCTTAAAAAGCGGGTTTCGTGCCCGTTGTCAAAACGGACGCGCACTACAGGTCCGTCGCTGCTGTCCCTTACTTCCATGACAGCTCCGTAACCCTTGTTTTCATGGAACAGACGCTGTCCGCGTCTCCAGCCTGAGCGCTCTTCAACTTCTGATAAAACAGCGCTTTGCCCTTCCGGCAAGTCAAATGGGTTGAAACTTCCTGCTCTTGCAGCGAAATTCCCGCGTCTGGCAAACTGACTGTTTTCCCGGTTTACAGAACTATTCTTTACCTTCAACAGGCTTCTGTCAATCTCGCCAAGAAACAGCGATGGCTGTACAGACATTGTCCTTCCGTACATCCGTCTTAAAGAGCAGTAAGTAAGGTACAGTTCATCCATTGCGCGTGTGGCGCCCACATAAAAAAGCCGCCGTTCTTCTTCAAGCTCATCGCCCTTTTTATCTTCTCTGGGGAAGATGCCCTGTTCAATACCGGTCATTATAACACGTTTGAATTCCAGACCCTTGGTATTATGAAAAGTGATCAGCGTTACTGCGTCCTGCTGCAAGTGAGAACTGCCGGCTTTTACCTCGTCCATCATTGTGCGATCCAGTTCGATGTTTTCCAAAAACTCCAGAAGCCCTTCACGGTTTTGCGGATACTCGCTTGCCGCATTCACAAGTTCCTGCAGGTTGCTCAGTTTTGAGTTTCCTGTAATGTCATCCTGCATCCGGTGATACTCTGCAATTCCGGAATCCGTTATAAGCCGTGTAACGCAGATGGAAAGACCTTCTCCTGATATAAGCCCGTCTTCCTTAGACTTGCGTTTCTTCTCCGGTTTTTTACCGGAGACTTTTTTTGTTTCGATGGTTTTATTTTCATCATGAAGCTTCACTTCAAGTGCTGGAAGCTGCGTTCCAAGTGTTGAAAGCTGCGCTGCTTCGCCGTTTAACAGTAGCTGTGTGTCTTCTATCATCTTATAAAAAGCGTTTAAACCCGTGCGCGCTTTTTGTGATAGTACCAGGCTGCGGCCAGCTTCGATTAAATCTCCGCTGAAAGAACCGGATGCATCAATTATTTTATCTACAGTTACTGCTCCGACACCCCTTGTTGGTTTATTCACAATCCTGCGGAATGCGACTTCGTCGCGGGGATTCACAAGGAAAGCCAGAAGCGCAAGCGCGTCTTTTATTTCCTCACGCTCATAAAACTTAAGAGATCCCACAACACGGTAGGGAATTCCCCTTCGTAAAAACAGGGTTTCGAATCCGAAGGACTGGGCGTTTGTGCGGTAGAGTATTGCCCAGTCTGACCATGAAGTCTCTTTATTTTTTACTGAGCTCTCGATTGTGTCTGCGCAAAAGTTTGCTTCTGCATCCTGATCCGGCAGCGCGGCAAGAACCGGATTGGGGCCGTCTCCCTTTTCCGCATGGAGCGTTTTTCCCAAACGGCCGTGGTTACAATCCACAACAGATGATGCTGTTTTTAAAATGGGATCTGTGGAGCGGTAGTTAAGTTCCAGACGGATAATGTCTGCGCCTGAAAACTTGTCCGGGAACTCAAGAATATTTTTTACTTCCGCGCCGCGAAAACGGTATATGGACTGATCGTCGTCGCCCACGACACATACATAAGCATCAGGGTTGTACAGTTCTTTAAGAAGGTGAAACTGCGCAACATTCGCATCCTGATATTCGTCCACCATTATCACCTTAAACCGGTCGTGAAAACGCCGGGCAACTTCCGGTTTGCTGCGGAGAATTTCTACAGGTTTTTTTATCAGGTCTCCAAAGTCGACATTGCCAATCTGCGCCATGCGCTCTTCGTAACTGGCGTAGATGTCCCGGAATTTTTTCCGGCTGTCGATCATCGCAAGTTCGGGATCATCAGGTGATAGAAAATAATCCTTGGCGCGGGATATATTGTGCGCGCATTGTTTAACTTCCGGCTTTGGAGCGTTTTCCATTATGCCGGAAAGGAGTGATACAACATCGTCATCGTCGTAAATGGTAAAGGATGAATCAAGGCCGGCGAGGTTTCCGTTACGTCTTAAGAACCACGCTCCGAAGGAGTGGAATGTCCGCAGCATCGCATCGCCCGCTCTTTCGTCAATAGCTTTTGCGCGCTCAGCCATTTCTCTTGCTGCCTTGTTTGTAAATGTGACCGCGAGAATGGAGCGGGGATCCATTCCCTGTTCCCTTATTAAAAACGCTATTTTTGTTGTAATTACCCTTGTCTTGCCGGAGCCTGCGCCTGCGAGTATTAATAGCGGTTTTCCTGTGTGAAGAACAGCCTTTCTCTGCTCGGGGTTGAGCGGCTCAAGGTAGGCAGGGTACGCTTCGCGCATGATTTATACTAGCAGAATGGGAGCGCGGTGTCAGGTATTGTGAAAAACATATCAACTTGATGTATAATGATACTAACCGGAGGAAATCATGAGAGCCGTTAACTTTTTTATCATTTTAATTATTGCACTGGTTTGCGCTGTAAGCTGTGTGACAGTACCAACATCTGCGCCGTATTCATTTGCGGACAGCGGGAACGAAACAGCATCAATGTCTTTTGCTCAAGGCAGCCCCGGCGTACATTTAGTATTTTTTGAAGACAGAGTATTACCGCAGTACTCGGGTTATACACGATGGGATCCCATTATTTTCCCGGCAGGAAGAGAGTTAAAACTTACTGTACATGCCTCTTATAACCATCCGAATTCATCACCAAGCAGAGCGGGATTGCTGCTGTCTAATCAGGGAATAGCTTTTGGAATGTCGGTGAACCTGGGTCCTGATTCTCAGAACGTTAATTACGATGTAGTTTTTGAATGTCCGCCGCTTGAACCCGGCGGTTCCTACAGATTATCGTACCGCAGGACTGTACCGGGAGGAAGAAACATGCTTGTGCTCACAAATACCAACACAGGCAGGGTAGTGCATGAGCAGGAATTTGTTGTCAGGTATTAGACCCCCGCCCGCCTGATGGCGGACGAGGGTGTTTTGCTTATTGCTTTGTCCAATTCCCGTTTGCAAATGTGGCTTGTGTAGTATTGGAGAATACAAGTGTAGCACCGGAAAAATTATAATCTACAGTGACAGTAGGGTGAAACCAGGGTATCCAAGAACCTTCATTAAAATATAGTATATCTGCAAAAGTTATTTTAGATGAAGTGTAGGTGAATGTACCTTTAAGAGTACCCTCTGTGTCCAAGTTAAATGTGTTTCCGGTGATTTTCTATACATCTGTATACGAATTTGTCCAAGTCCCCTCGAATGGGCTTGTTTCTGGGTCTCCAGGACAGCCCGTCATTGTAAATCCGATTACCGCAACAAAAGCGATAATACCTGTTATCCTTAGGACAGTTTTTAATTTGATATGATTTTTCATATATATAAAATTCCTTGCGGTCTTTCCCGCCGTGTTTTTATATATAAAAGATAATAAAAATTCAGGTGTCCGGTTAGTGAAATCTCGATAATCCGCGGACTTTTTCCTTGCCTTATAGAACAGGAGTTCGTATTGATTGGATTCAAAATTAAAATATCTTACTACAGCTCCGTGACCTTTGTGTCTTTGTGCCTCTGTGAGAATGTTTAACCATTCCCTGTTGAAAAAATCTTGTGTACTTGTGATTATATGCCGGCTGATTCTTAAAAATTTGACGTTTTTCTCCATTTTCGATAAAGCAAAACAGCTCCTTCGCACCCATATAAGGGTAAATACTTTTTTTTGCGGAGGTTATTATGAATCTAAACAAAAAGTTCAAGGACAGCGTTTTCACTAAACTCTTTGGGGAGCCGGATCAGTTAAGGGAATTGTACTGTGCTTTGGAGGGAGTAACATTGCCCCCAGATATGCCGGTTTCCATCAATACATTGGAGAATGTGCTGTATATGGACTCATACAACGATATCTCATTCGAGATTGGCGGTAAGTTAGTAGTGTTAATCGAGCATCAGAGTACAATAAATCCCAACATGGCTTTAAGGCTTCTTTTATACTATTGCAAAGTAACAGAGAAAAGAGTAAAAGGGAACGCTCTGTACTCCAGGAAACAGTTGTCTATCCCATGGCCTGAGTTTTATGTGTTATATAATGGACTTGCGCCATTCCCTGATGAAGAAATCTTGCGTCTATCTGATCTCTATGAGAATCTTAAAGATTTGGGACTCCCAGAAGTTCTATCACCCTCACTTGATCTTAAGGTGAAAGTGATAAATATCAATGAGGGCAGAAATGTGGCAATTGTTCAACGTTGTAAAAAGCTGGCAGAATATGCAGCATTTACGGCAAGGATACGTTCCTTTCTGAACGAGGGAGATTCTTTAGAAGAAGCGATAGAAAAAACTATCAAATACTGCAGCAGGTGTGGTATACTGGATGAGTTCTTAGAAGTACATGGATCAGAGGTGCTTAGCATGATATTAACCGAATGGAATACAGAAGACGCCATCGCTTATGCTCGGGAAGAGGGTCGTGAGGAAGGACGCGAAGAAGGTTTATCTGAAGGTAGAACTGACGAAAAATATATTATCGCAAAGAACCTGTTGGCAGAAAACTCGACACATGAGTTTGTTCAGAAAATCACCGGGCTTTCTTTTGATGAAATCAAAAAGTTATAGCAAGAGTTAATTTATTTTTTTCACATATGAAAATCTCGATTATCATAGATAATCGGCGATAATCCGCGAAGGTGGTTGGACAAAATAACAACCCCAAACCCTTCCCGTCTTTTGGCGGGCGGGGTTTAGGTTTTTAAACTTTTATTGTCTTGTAAAAGTACTGGTGCCTTTGAAGTAAGAATTGCTTGTAAATTTTACCTCTATTGTATTATTATTTATAAGTTTCGCATTAGCTGAGACAACTCCAGAATCCACTACCACAAAAGTATTGCCTTCAGCTGTATAAGTCCCAGAATCACCAGTGTCCAATTCCCATGTTCCATTTACTGATGTTCCTTTTACTTCTAAATTTACTTCGAGAGTGGTATTATCATGAAAAGTAACATTCCCCTTCCAGTTACCAGCAGGACCCCATGTCATTGGAGAAATTGTAACAGCAACACCGCCGACAGGTGTAACTGTATTACCAGTAATTGATAAGCCCTCTGATCCGCCTACAGTTCCTTTTGTTGCTGTAAATGGCAGAGCTCCCGTTGCATCAACAGCCGGTGTAAATGTAAACAAGCTGCCAACGATTGAAGATAACTTACCCCAGCTTATAGGTATGTTGTTTGCCAACAGCTTATACGAGTCTCCTGCAAGCGGAGAAAAAGCCGATCTGTTTGGGTCTTTTTCAATTACAAGTTCATGGATACCACTTACATAACTAATGCGATTTGCTGCGGGGTCTACTTTGGAACCCGGTTCGCCGCAAGATGACACAGAAAATCCGATTATTACAGCAACGGCGACAATACCTAACAATTTTAATGTGTTTTTCATATTAAACTCCTTATGTTTGATACCTGTTTTAAACAGGCAGGTAATGGCTTCTATGAGCCTTTCGATTGCGAATATACCCGTAGTTTTCCATAAACCAGGCTATTCGCTTATAGAATATAATAATATATGTTTTATCTGTCAAGAGCGAATTGTATATTATCATTATCAGCTATTAGCATATAAAATATGGATATTATGAAGGTTTTTATCTTCAATATGAAAAAATACCGGAAGAAAAGGCAGCTTTCGCAGATGAAGTTAGCGGAAATGCTCAATACGTCCACCAGTTATATTGGCGAAATAGAAATAAACAGCAAAGTTCCATCCATGGAAATGGTCGAAAAAATTGCGAAAGCGCTTAACATAGAACCTTTCAGACTTTTTTTGGACGATTTTAATCGAACTGGCGAAGATACACAGATAACTGATAATTATCTTGAAAATTTATCCATAACAGAAAGACAGGATCTGACAAAACGTATTCTTGCACTCATATCAAACAATTTGGAACAGGTCTTGCAGCCGGAAAACAGGTAAAAGTTTTATAACTTTGTATTAATAGCACGGTTAATCATATATAGAGTCTCTGCATTTGTATTCTGAGCTTTCACTGAAGTATTTGGATTCATCTTTGGGAACACACGAAATATCTCATCTGCAAAAGCCTGACCGATATATTCAACATCCGTGAAATCAAGAGTAACTTCCTTGAACAGCTCAAGACCGCTGAGGATTCGTCTTGCCTGTGATCGTGATACCAAGTCGTTCGAGTTTGCCAGACGTACTGGGATTATAGTTTTATCAAAATCACCAGGTATTTCGGTAGAAAATTCATCAAAAACATCTTTTAAAACTTTGTTGCTATTGTTAGCCAAACGCATATAAACCATGGTAGAAAATTTTGTTTTGCCTGTTTGAATCTGATCATTTTTATCTGATTTAGTATCAAATATTATTCCACTGGAAATGATTTTAAAATCATCAAAGGCTTTGGAAGTAAAAAAAATGCCCTGTCCGGAATGTCTTGAACTGTCAGTTGTTCGTTTACCCTTTGCCAGCTCGAGCAATGCGTCTCTTTCATCAATAAGATTAAAACTAGTCTTGATGTTCTTAAATATGCCAATCCCGTTGTCATAAATGGAAAGACAGGAGAATACGCTGTTTTCACTGATAACTACTCGGATTTTTTTCCCCTTGGAATGTTCTATTGCATTATTGAATATTTCTAGGAATCCGTATGTCCATATGTTTTTGACATTATTTTGTACATTAAAAAAATGTTTCTTTATATCTTTTTCCCAGACAGCATCTTCACTTAGATTATTATCATTCCTGTAGATATATTTATACTGCTTGGACTGTAGTTCATACCGTCCGTTTTCTTTTATTATTTGGTTTTCTGCTATCAATCTGTCAATGTGTTTGTATACTGCCGGCAACGAAATATCAAACTGCTTTGCTGTAATAGCAGCGATATTCCTGTTTTCTGTTAAATTGAATAATATAAATTCGCGAACTTCTTCACCGCGTTTTCTGACTCCCGGCATAGCTTTTCACCTCAGATATAAACCTTATTAGTGTATATTATAAACCTTATTTATTAAGAAAGTCAACCTTATTATACATATTCTACAGGCGGTTTTTTCTGGCTGTGTGGTTGAGGTTTTATTATCTTAAATATCTTATAGCAGCTCTGTGACCTTTGTGTCTTTGTGAGGATATTTGTCCACAGATTTACGCGGACTAATATTGAAATTTACATATTTCCTTCGTTTAAATCTGCGATAATCCGCGGACTTTTTCCTTGCCTTATAGAACAGGAGTTCGTATCTTCAAATTATGGTTTCGTTCACCGCACAAATGAATTTCGTTCAGGACGTAAATTCATGAATACTATGATTTTCTGGAACAGAGTAAGATCATGTATAAAAGAAACACGTACAACGCAGCAAGAAACAGCCAGGATATGTAAAATACCGTTTTCGACTTTCGCCAACTGGATGTATAGAGGTATAAACCCTCCATTAATGGATGCCAACAGAATTGCCAGGCATTTGGGCGTGAGTCTTGAGTATTTGATTTATGGCAAGGGTAAAGATGAAATTTCTAAAACCAAAGAAGAAATGCTGGTATTGTTAAAAGAGGTTGAGAAAAAATTAACAAAAATTCGCCGGTAGACTTAAACTATTTTTCTTACGCAGTACACGATCAGGAATTTGTAGTCAGGTATTGGCCCCCGCCCGCCTGATGGCGGACGAGGGTGTTTGTTTTATGTTCCTTTTTCTGAGTAAAACCCTATTCTTTTTGTTTCTTTTGGTTTTTCTATAAGATTACTTAGGGTAGATATTATTTCGTTGATTATTGCCGCCTGTTCAGTAAAATTGTGTTTTGTATCATCTATGTGCAGCATCAGAACTTTTTCCAGATTATCCAATTTTATGTGTATTGGTTTTGTGATATAACGCCGCATATTAATGAAGGCTTTAACCACAGCTACATTTATTTGAGTTGCTATTTCACTGTTTAGAACAGAAGACAGCATTATAATTCCATGTTCGGTAAAGGCATTTGGAAGTTTGCGTCGCCCACCCCATCTTGAAGTCGCATTTTGCGACATCAAGATTCTATGTCCAACATTACCTTTTGCCCACGAATTTCCAGAATTAAGTTCTGTATTGATACTTCTTTCTTTTTACTCATCTTTTGATCTCCTTAAAATTTGTTATAAAGTGATACTTATATATGGGTGTGGATATGAAGTATGCTTTATCGAAATGGAGTAAAATTACCTAATATTGATTAATAATTTTTGCGGTAAAATCATGGATTTTTTTAGCGATTTCTTTCCTTTGAGTTGGAGTAAGTGCGCGCTCATCTATAGATGATGTATTTTGAAATAAGCAATAAGATTCTATATTCAATGCTGCAGATATTCTTTCGACCATATCTGGAGAGGGAAATTTATTTCCGACTTCAATTTCTGCTATATAAGCCTGAGAGGAATTGCACATTTCCGCGAGTTTTGCCTGTGAAATTTTGCGGGATTTTCTTAAATCCTTTAAATTAATTATAAAAAGTTCCTGAAAAGTCACCAACCTACCAGCTTTTTAATAGTTTTTCTTTAATTTATATGCTAAAAGACAGTAAAATCATTGACAACCTTCTGTGAGCAAGTTATATTGTAAATAATTACCGTATAGTAGGTAATACGCCTTATAAATTTTTTGAATTTGTGGAGTTTATTATGAAGGATAAAATCAAGTTGTTAGGGATTATCGTTTTTATGGCGATGATCGGATTTTCTATGACAGGCTGTCCTGGAGAACCCAGCACTTCTCCGTTTGAGGGCACTTGGAATCATACAAATGGTCGTAAGTTAATCTTTAGTGGAACAAATTGGTCAATTACGACGACTGGAGGTGTTAACCAACATCGAGGTACATTTTCATATACAAGTAGTAACCTAAGCATAACTGTTACTCAGGACTGGGAATCTGGTAGTTGGAAAGCCACTGATTTTACACCAGGGGTTGCTAATAATAGATCACATGATTATACAATTAGCGGTAGTTCATTAACTATCAATGGTGCTTTCGTGTTCCTTGATGGTGGTTGGACAAAATAACAACCCCAAACCCTTCCCGTCTTTTGGCGGGCGGGGTTTTATACTTAACTGCATGTACCTGTTCGTGCGTAGAGTTAGTCTTAATTAGATTCAAAATTAAAATATCTTATAGCAGCTCCGTGACCTTTGTGTCTTTGCGCCTCTGTGAGAATGTTTGGTACATGCCCTTTTGGATAACAAATTGCGGACTTTTTTGTAGTGCCTCTTCACATCAACCGGACTTCCAGATCAAACCCGCGGCGTGCAATAACCCTGCAGG
>Ga0123356_10004054_pt1 | contig 15208 bp, 8 predicted proteins | sample TergutEmb28metaG_2_FD_92546 | JGI IMG/M metagenome (GOLD analysis project Ga0123356, IMG submission 92546) | Embiratermes neotenicus P3 segment gut microbial communities from Petit-Saut dam, French Guiana - Emb289 P3 | ecosystem: Host-associated > Arthropoda: Insects > Digestive system > Gut ... | reverse complement strand
TCCGCGCCGCAGTCCTTGCACACCATCGTTCTGTCCTCGTACATGAATTGTTTCCCCTCCGAAAAATAAGTAATATTCGTCTATGTATCAGCTGACCTGGTTTTTTCCCCCACACTCGCCGGCTGGAGCTATCGCTCAACGGAGTACCGCCCTCACTAAACGCTCTCTCAAGTTTGGACTTGGCCGGGCTTACATCTAGGCCGCACAATGCTCACCGGCGCTTTGGCCGGCTTACGTGGATCGTTTCGCCTGCGACTGGCATCGATTTGCAACCACAGACCTGTTACATAAACTGCCACCATTATAGTATGCTTTTCTACAAAGTGCAAGAGGAATTTGTATTTGTTATCTATTTATTTTGCGAATTTAGTCAAAAAAGGGCAGGTTTGGCTTATTGCGGCCATAAAGGCCAGAATGATCCCATGCTTTTGTAGTCATCAACCCGAATCAAGAGTTGAAATGATTAAGGCAAGCATCCGTGTAGGGGCGAAATCCATTTTCGCCCGCGTCTCGGGCGGATATGGAATCCGCCCCTACACGAAGGATGGAGTTGCCGGTCGTAGGGCGCGGCGACCAGACGCGCCGCCGTATTGCGGCAAAGGCGCGTCAGTTTAGGCGAATCACGGCGCGCCGAGGGCGTCGCGCCCTACGACCGGCTCGCCTCCGTGATGATAGTTGATAGCTACGCCCTTGTAGCCGTAAGCAGCCCCACGCTGGCCGCTTGCCCTTGCTTGCAGGCCATGGCCACGGCCTCGGCGGTGGCTCCGGTGGTGCGCACATCGTCGATGATCAGCACGCGCAGGCCGATCATGGGGCGCAAAGGCTCAAACGCGCCGCGCATGTTGGCCAGCCGTGCCTCGGCATCTAGTGTGGCCTGTTGGGCGGTGTCGATTGTCCGGCCCAGCATCTCCCGTGCGGGAAGGCCTGCCAGCGTGCCTACTTCTTGGGCTAGCACCACGGCCTGGTTGAATCCCCTTTGCCGTAACTTGCGCTTGTGCAGCGGCACCGGTACCAGCAGGTCGAATTGATCACGCTGTTCCCACAATACCTCGGCCATACCTTCCGCCAGGGGGGAGGCCGCCGCAAACACTTTGCTGTACTTTAGGGCGTGGACCAGCTCCCGCGCGGGTCCGTCGTGCTCAAAGGCAGAGCACACCGAATCCAGCGCGCGCATGCTCTGCCGAAGGCAAGCCAAGCAGCCCCGCGCCGCACCGGGCCGCCCACAGCCTGGGCAGGGATTTTGGGCGGGGATCAGAGCCAGATTGTGATCGCATACGTTGCACAGCGGCGGCTCTTCTTTACCGGCCAGTTTGTTGCCGCAGGCCAAACAGCGTGAGGCCGGGGGATAGAGCAGATCCAACAGGCCTTGCAAGCTGGGCAAACTCAATCTTCCTGCCCTCCCTCCAGCATCCCCAGGCGCAGGTGGAGCGCGCTGTACCGCCGGGAGATGTAGGCATTGCTTATCATGGATTGGATCACAGCCTCCCGGCCCACCAGCATCACCAACTGCCGGGCCCGTGTGACGGCGGTGTAAAACAAATTGCGGGTGAGCAGCATGGGCGGGCCGCCCACCACCGGCATCACCACCACGGGGAACTCGCTGCCCTGGCTTTTGTGCACCGACACGCAGTAGGCCAGCTCCAGCTCTTCTAACTGGTTGTCTTCATAGGTGGCGCAACGTTCATCTTCAAAACATACGGTTAGCGCCCGCTCTTCTTCATCGATGTCGGTGATAAAACCCATGTCGCCGTTAAACACACCTTCGCCCTGCTCCCAGCCCGAGGGGCCCCGCCGCTGCCAGCTCAGCGTGTAGTTGTTGCGCACCTGCATCACCTTGTCGCCTACACGGAACACGGTTTCGCCGTGGGTGCGCTCAGCCGCGCCCGGACGCCTAGGATTAAAGCGTTGTTGCAGCAGCCCGTTCAGGGCCCACACGCCGCAATCCCCCTTTTTGGTGGGGGCAAGGACTTGGATTTGCCGCACCGCGTCCACATTTAGAAAGCCTGGCAACCGGGTTTCGCATAGGGATACGATGGTTTCGGCGGCCTTGGTAGGGCTGTCGGTCCGCTCAAAGAAAAAATCGCTGCCTTGCACGTTGAGCCGGGGCATTTCGCCCCCGTTGATGCGGTGCGCATTGACCACGATCATGCTGCTTTCGTCTTGCCGGAAGATCTCGGTGAGCCGCACGGAGGGGATGATGCCGCTTTGCAGGATATCCCGCAGCACGTTGCCCGCGCCCACCGAGGGCAGTTGATCCGCATCGCCCACCATGATGAGCCGGGTGCCCGGCAGCAGCGCCCGCAGCAAGCCCCGCATCAAAAAGATGTCCACCATGCTCATTTCGTCCACGATCAGGGTGTCGTACTCCAAGGGGTTGTTTTCGCCACGGGCAAAACGGCCCTCGTCGCCGCCGTATTCCAGCATACGGTGCAGGGTGCGGGCTTCTACGCCGGTAGCTTCGGTCATGCGTTTGGCGGCGCGGCCCGTGGGCGCGGCCAGCGCTACGTCGCCCTGACCGGCCAGCAGCTTGATAATGCTGTTGATGATGGTGGTTTTGCCCGTGCCCGGCCCGCCGGTGATCACCGTCATGCCACAACGGACCGCCAGCAAGATGGCCTCCCGCTGCTGGGCGTGGAAGGCAATATCGTCCCGCGTCTCCAAGCGCTCCAGAGCTTTTTCCGCATCGGGGAAGGGGTGCTGGGGCATGGCGGCCAACAGCTCCCGCAGGCGCTGGGCCACCTCGCCCTCGGCGGCAAAAAACAGCGGCAGGTACACGGCCACCTGGCCGCCGATTTCTTGGGCTACCAGCTCGCGGCCCAATATCAGCGTATCCAGCGCTACTTCTACCAGTTGGCTTGGTACGCCCAGCAGCCGCACCGCCTGCTCCGCCAGCTCGGGCCGGGGCAGGTAAGTGTGGCCGCTGGTATTCCCGGCCTCTTGCAGGGCGTACTTAAGCCCGGCAAACAGGCGGTGGTCGCTTTCCGGCGCGATGCCCAGGGATGCGGCGATACGATCCGCCGTACGGAACCCCACGCCCTGTATGTCTTCCACCAGGCGATAGGGGTTGTGCTTCAGCACGGCCTGCACCCGGTCGCCATAGGCCTTAAATATCTTAACTGCAAGGGTAGGGGTGACGCCGTACCCTTGCAAAAACACCATGGCCTCCCGCATTTGCACCTGCTCCGCAAAAGAAGCCGTAATCATCTCGGCCCGTTTTTTGCCGATGCCTGGCACCTCGCACACCCGGTCGGGGCTGAATTGCATCACGTCTAAAGTATCGCGGCCAAAGGTCTCCACCAGCTTTTTGGCGGTAGATGGCCCTACGCCGGAAACCAGGCCCGAGGCCAAGTAACGCTCGATGCCGATCAAGGTGGTGGGTTTTACGATCTCGTAACCAGATACCTTGATCTGCCGCCCGTACATGGGGTGTTCGATCCACTCGCCCTGGAGCCGCACCTGCTCCCCCGCGCCCAGGGCAGGCAGCACCCCCACCGCGGCGGCGCGGGTGCGGCCCGCGCGTATCTGCAGCACGGTATATCCGTTCTCTTCATTTCGGAAGGTGGTTTCTTCAACGATCACGTCTATGGTTTCGATGGTTATTCCTCCAAAAGCTCGAGTATGTCCCGTATATATTGATCCAGGCCTACCGGTGCGTTTGTGCCTAGCTCATCTTTCAAAGCAATCAGCTCTTGCACCGGAACGGCAGCCAAGCCCCCTGTATTGGCCGTAAATCCCAGCAAGTTGCTGATATTCCCCTGGGCCCTAAACATGTACCACCGGTCACCATAGCGCATCACATCGCAACCCAGCACACAAACGATATCATCCACGGTAAAAAACACAACCACGCTACGGGCCTCATCGGCCCCGGTGGGGGCGATTTGCCTTTTGATGTTCTCTTGGTTTTGTTCCGATGCGTAGCGGTCCTCAATCTCCTCCGGGGGATAAAAGCGCAAAACTTTTAGCGTGCTGAAATCCACCGCGCCAAAGGCATGTTCGAGTCCTTCAACAAACACCTTGGCTTCTTCCTCTTTATTATCGGACATAAAGGCGGTTGTGTTCAAAAAGTCCTGCTCCGGCATACAGATCGAAACCATGTGAAAGAAGAGGCCCTGCATAATCTCGTTCTTTCGGGCTTCCACGTTCATTGCCCGCAGCAGATCGCCGGTGTTGGGCAGGCGCGGCACCAAGGCCGGGGTATATGCGTTAATCCGTATAAGCAGCGTGGTCAGATCAAAATGATCGATATACGTCTCGATCGCATATGCGCCGATCATCTTGCCGATATCTTGCTCTTTGAGCCCCTCCAAGTAATACAAAACGGCTTCTTCCGGCGTGTCCCAGCCGGGGCCCTCGTACATCGGCCGATCCCCATGGGCTAAGAGAGGCATACAAAAACAAATCACCAGCAAGCAAGTTAGGATGCGATAAATGGGTTTCATGATGTAGTCACTTCCTTCTTTTAAGATTGGCCTGCCATTTCCATGTGTTTGTTGTATTCCGCAAGAAACGCCTGAAAGTGCTCTTCGCCCATCAAAAAGGTCAACGCTTCCTCGGTATCGGCTTCGGTTACGCCTCCTAGAATGGTGTCGGGGCATTCCAGCCCCACGGCACGCAGCACTTCCACTGTGAATTCCCGGAACGCAAAACCAACAGCCGTGATGATGTTGGCGTCTTTATGCACGGGCACATGCACCACGTTTTGCTCAGGTATAAAGTCTAGGTATTGAATCACTTCGTCGAACAAGCCGCAGGTGAACTTGCGGTTTTCCAGCAGGCCCGCTTTAGCCAACAGCATCGGGGAGCTGGATATGGCCGCGATCACGATGTCTTTGCCTGCCAGGCTGCGTAAAAACCCGATATTCTTTTCATCAAAGAGGGCGGGTATGGGATTAAGGATGCCCGGAAGGATCAGGCAGTCATAATCCTCGGGCGAGAACTCCTCAAATGTTTTGTTGGCCACCACCTGAAAACCGTCTTCGCTTTTTATGATTTCTTTTGAAGAAGCAAAGATATCGATTTCGCGCTCGTACCATATGGTTAGGCAGGAGGTTAAACCGGTGGTTTCTTGCAGGCTAAAGTAGGGATAGATCATCACGGCGGCTTTTTTGGCGCTCACGTTTTTGTCCCCCCATTTCCGTGTGTTATAAGCAGTATAGCATAAAGCTGGAAGCCCGTACAAGACAGGGCAAAAGCATTCGAGTATAATTTCATCCAACAATCTCATCATTGGGCAATTCGCCTTGCAGAATCCCTCCACCGCAGTGGCGGGGGGATTCAAGACCATAGGCTTGATCACAAAAACCAAACCCCATTCCCATCATGCAACAAAACGCATAGACTGCAGAAGGAAGGTGGGCCTCCCCGCTTTTCTGCGACACACTTGACGTCAAACTGCAATTTAGGAGGAATACCATGGCCATTACAATAACAAGCGCCACACAATTGGCGCAAATCGGTAGAACACAGGAATATCCCGGAAACGGGAGTTATATTCTGGGCAACAACATCACAATCTCAGGGGAGTGGACGACGCTTCTCGAAGCCAACGGCTTAACCTTTAACGGGAACGGACACCGTATCTCCACCCTCACCATGCCGTTGTTTAACAGGCTTTACAATGCAACGGTGAGCAACCTGACACTGGGTTTGGATATCGATACCACAGGGAGCTATTTTCCGGGCGGCTACGGTGCAGCGGGCGGGCTGGCGCAGACCGTGAGCGGTTGCACCTTTACCAACATCACCACAGAGGGCAGGATCGCGGGCAGGTCGGCGATAGGCGGAATGATCGGGGACACAAATAGATCCGACTTTACAGACTGCACAAACTACGCCACCATTTACTGCACGCGAGACAGAGCCGGCGGCATCACCTCCCTGGGCAGCGAATGCAATTTTATCCGTTGCGTCAATCACGGCGATGTCACCACATCCGGCGCCCTTGCCGACCCCCATTCCCAAGGGCTTTGGGCTGGCGGAATTGCGGGGATCGTGCAGACACTCGGAGACTATCCCTACCTGCCCACCTTCCATCAGATGGTGGACTGTACCAATGATGGCAGCATACAAGCCGGGGGATATGGCGGAGGCATTGCGGGCTGGGCGCTTGCGTATGCGCCCAATGGCATGCTTGAAATCCGCAACTGCCACAACCACGGGCCGGTATCCTACAGCCCATACACGCCTCCCATAGGCGAGGGGAATCAGTCCTTCGGCGGCATTGTCGGCAATATGCTGTACGGCGGGGATATCTATGACTGTACCAACGACGCCCCCATCAGCGGCGGCCGCTCTGTGGGCGGTATCACGGGCAGCGCCGGCATGGAATATGTGTATGAAGATTATTATGGATATGGATGGTTAACGCCCAACATTGTCCGCTGCTATAACAGCGGCCCGGTGACGTTAACCGCTCCGGCTTCCCTGCCCATAGACAATGATCACTATCAGTATGCGGGAGGGATTTCCGGCAGGCTTCGCCATGGAGGAATCATACAGGAAAACCGGAACACCGGAGCGGTTTCCTCCAACGCGCCCAATACCGGCGGCATCGTTGGCGATGTGGTCGCCAGTAATGTGGGAGGCAGTATAAATGAAGCGCCGGTTACGGGCGCTTTGAATACCGGAGGGATCGCCGGGGCCGTTGACACGCAGCTGGTGATGTATGTGGAACCTACTTTGGCGAATCCGGCGTCTTACGTTGTACGGCTCACCGACACCGGTGGCCAAATAGACGCAATGGAAAACAAGTTCACCCCTATGCCCGTACCGGCAACGAGGCGCGTGGCCGCCCTTCCGCTTGCAACGCTGGAGGCGTATGCCGCCCTACGCGGCAATACCAATGCACAGAGCGCCCGGATCACCGCTACGGATAACAACACCGGCGGCATCGCCGGATTGATCCGCAATGGTACGCTGGTGCAGGACAACAAAAATTGCGGCGACATGATCAGCACTGGATCGGTCGTAGGCGGCATTGTAGGCCGTGCTGAACAAACGGTGCTCACAAGCCCCAATAATGAGATCACAAACAACTTTTCCAGCCCCCTGATGGTGAGTGGCGTAACTTCCGTATACCGGGTGCTGGGCGCAAGCACGGGCCAGGCGCCTGTAAGCTTAAATAATACGCAGGTTTATCCCAATGTGCTGCTAACCGGCAACAACACCGCAGACGGTGGATTGATGTACAGCAACCAGCCTGTTGCTGAAAACGACCCCCAGCTTGGGGCCACCCTTCGCCAAGGGGCAAACCTGGTATGCCCGCCGGGAGAGCGCCCGGAACCATGTGTTGGTTGTGCGCCATATGAGCCGCCGGTGCCGCCAAAGCCGCCCTCCTGCCCATGCTGCCCTTCCTGGTTCTGTTGGTGGCCATTTAGCATGTGCTGCTGGCCCCGTGTTTCGTGCTGCCCATCGGGCCAAAACCGCCCGCAGATTCCCAATGTACCAAAGCCTGCTTGCGGCTGCATGCAAAAGCGTGTATGGTAGCTAGATATGGGGCTGTCGCTATCGCGGCAGCCCTTTTAATAAAGCGACCCGGTCCGTGCGCTCCCAGGGCGCGTCGATGTCCTCCCGGCCCAGGTGGCCGTAGTTGGACGTGGCCCGGTAGATGGGCCTGCGCAAATCCAGCGCCTCGATGATACCGGCAGGCCGCAGGTCAAAAGCCTTTGCTACGATTTTGGCTAAGCCCTCGTCGGGCAGGCAACCGGTGCCAAAGGTATCCACCATCAGGGACACGGGCTGCGCCACGCCGATGGCATAGGCCAACTGGATTTCGCAACGGCGGGCCAGGCCTGCGGCCACTACGTTTTTGGCCGCATAGCGGGCAGCATAGGCGGCGCTACGGTCCACCTTGGTGGGATCCTTGCCCGAAAACGCGCCGCCGCCGTGCCGGGCGTAGCCACCGTAGGTATCCGCGATGATCTTGCGGCCGGTGAGGCCCGAATCCCCCGCAGGGCCGCCCAGCACAAAACGGCCTGTGGGGTTCACGAAAATGCGGGTGTTGCTGTCGAATAGCTCGGGAGGCAGCACCGGGCCGATCACATGCTCAATCACCTGGCGTTCGATCTCTCCGTGGGAGATGTCCGGCGCGTGCTGGGTGGAGATCACCACAGCGTCGATGTGCACCGGCTGGTTATTTTCATAAGCCACGGTCACCTGACTTTTGCCGTCGGGCCGCAGCCAGGGCAGCGCGTTGGACTTGCGTTGTGCGGTAAGCCTGCGCGTGAGTTTGTGGGCCAGGGCGATGGGCATGGGCATCAGCTCGGGGGTTTCGTCGCAAGCAAAACCAAACATCATACCCTGATCGCCCGCGCCCATTTGATCCACGCCCAGGGCAATGTCCGGCGACTGCTCGTGGACCGCGGTGAGCACCGCGCAGGTATGGCCGTCGAAGCAAAGTTCGGCGCTGTTGTAGCCTATGTCCAATATCACTTCCCGGGCGATGTGCTCGATGGGCACGTAGGTGTCGGTGGTGATCTCGCCCATCACCAGCACCAGGCCGGTGGTGGTGGCGGTTTCGCAGGCCACCCGCGCTTTGGGGTCCTTGGCCAAGATGGCGTCCAGCACCGCATCGGAGATTTGATCGCACAGCTTGTCCGGGTGCCCTTCGGTAACGGATTCTGAAGTAAACAATTTGCGCATGGGGGTTCCTCCTGATCATTTGCTGTCTTGCTGCTAACCCGCTTTACAGAAAAAGGCCTTTCTTTGCAGAAAGGCCCATTGGCTTGGTGTCAAACCATCCTCATCTGCCAGCGGAAAATCCGCTGTGGGAATTGGCACCTCAGCTTTCGCTCGGTTGCCGGACTTCATCGGGCCCAGTCCCTCCGTCACTCTGGATAAGGTTATGCAGTTGTTGTAGACGCGGGTATAGTATAGCCCCTGCGCGCGAAGATTGTCAATACCCTTACTTCGCTGCGTTGGTCAGCTTGATATCCGGCAGCAGGTCGAATATATCGTGGAGCGTGTCGCCGTCCTTTATAAACGCGCCCGCGATATAGGAGCCGTCCTGCGGGCTGATCATCAGCACGAAGGTAACGTCGCCGATATCCAGCCCCAAGTCCGCTATCGCTTCCTTAACCTCGTCGGTATAGAAGGCGTCAAGGGGTACCTTGATGCTGGCGTTGCCCAGCTTAAACGTGATGTGCGTAATGTCATCCGCCAACAATTCGGCCCGGAGTTCCGGGGAAATCAGCAGGTAACGCAGTTCATAGGTTCCGTCTGCATTGGCGGGCGCGGTTACGTTCAGGATTCTCTCGTTGCCGCTTACCTCGAGTTCGGTTTCACTTTCGAGAATCGACCATCCCTCGTTGGCCACGATGTCGCCGCGTGTGGTTGCGCCTAACACGTCTTCGTCTGCGCTTGCGGCGGAGGCTTTACGGGCGAGGGCGGTGGCGGCAGATCCCGAGGCGGGGGGAACAACTACTACCGGATCATCTTTTTCTACCCACGGACCGTAGAGGGGCATGCCCCATGTTGCATGGTAATTACCATTACCAGCGCCATGCCACTGTGCGGTCATTCCGATCCGTGTCAACGTAATGTCTTTAAAGTCGTCCCCGTCCCGGCCATCCTCAAAGTAGCCGGTGGGGCCAGTCATTTGCTTCTGATTGAAATCCACCGTTTCGGATAGATTGCCGTTAATAAAATACTCAACCTTGCTGTTTGTTACACGAATTTCAATATCTGTCAGCAGTACAGATGGATCACTACCCGGCAAAAGGTACCAACCGGCTGCACGACTCCCATCTGCCATAGCGCAGTCCAACCAGAAATGCCAGCCGCCTGGCACACCAGCGGTTTGTCGATACTCCACTATAATCCATCCTGTGTCGGTAGTATTTTCTCCAAAATTATAATACAGCCACAGCCCCACGCTTTGATCGTCTGCGGCATCTGGGTCTACTAAGCAAGTTGTTTTCACGCTCCAAATGGTGTCATCAGCGGTGACATCATACCCCCATCCTTGTGCTCTATTTCTATCCGTGTTGCCAGCATCACCATTCGTGCCTATTTTGAATGTACCATCTTCGTTGTCATGAATATAAGCGTTGTGTACGCGTTCCGGCGTCCAACCGGCAGGGCCTCCTTGTTGGATGGGATTATACTCAAACTCACCGGAAGCTCCGCTGATAAGTGCGTCAAACGCCGCGCCTAAATCCATACTGGAGCTGCGCCCGCCGCCAAAGTTGCGTCTTCTGCCGCCGGTACGGTCACCACTGCCGCCGCCATTACGAGGGCCGCGCTCTTCGCGTTCGCCGCGCCCTTCGCGTTCGCCGCGCCCTTCGCGTTCGCCGCGCTCTTCACGTTCGCCACGCCCTTCGCGTTCGCCACGTTCGCTACGGCCACGGCCGCGGCTTTCAACGATCTCCTCATCGCTTCCCACTTCATCCGCGAAAACCGTTCCCAGCCCCAGCACCGTGAGCATGCTGATGATCATCATGACCGACAGCAGCCTCAAGATAGTTTTCCTGTTCTTCATTCGGGTAGTTCCTCCTTCATATTTCTTGCCGCATACACGGCAAATCCACATCCATCTATTCTATTGGAAATTTGTGACGATTAGAACTGCTTTATAAGAATTTTTCGCTGCATATTAAATAAAAATTAATAACACAGAAGCTACCATTAAATACAATTTAATGAAGTTGCTTCTTTTAAGCCATTGTCATGCTCCTGCTTTTGTAATATTTTTGACATAGATGGTTGTGCGAAATGAGTGGTATGGTATAATGTAAACACATCAAATCTTCATATAAAACGAGGCTGTAAGTATGAAACCCAAGCAAAACAAATCGAATCAAAAAAGCAAGGAATTGCGTTTGTTGTTGAGGAGGAGCTTTCCGAAGCGTCAACTACCGAGGGTTTCTCGGTAGTTCGAACAGAGGGGAATCGTGACGTTCAGCGTACGATTACGCATTATAATTTGGATGCCATTATCGCCGTTGGTTATCGGGTCAATTCCAAACGCGCCACATCGTTTAGGCAATTGCTCTAACGATAGGAGATATGCTATAATTCGACACATGCAACGCAGACAAAAATTTTGGCCCCAAGCGTTGGGATTATTCGTAATTCTCCAGGCCATCGCCTGGGCGCTTTGTTTTACCATACATTCCGATTGGGTGTGGAAAAGCAACCTGCTGGGTTCGGCGGCGTTGCTGTGGCTGATGCTTACGCTGCTGTTTTTGTACCCACGCCATGCCACACCCCAAGGCAAAAGGCGCGCCACCCGCCTGTGGATGGCCGCCGCGCCCGTGGTGGTGGTTGCGCTGGTGGAATGGCTGCACATCGGCCCCATCATGTTTGCCAGCACCGGAACCGCCATAGCAGCGCTGCTTTTTGCCGCCATGATGGTTCTGATATTTGCCCTATGCGGGCGCAGCAGGCCCGCGCAAATTTTTGTCGCCATCCTCTGGTGGGCGTTGGCGTTGGCCAGCAATATCAAAACGGCCTTTCGTGGCACGCCCCTGGTGCCTTGGGATGTCTACGCCTTAAGTACGGCCATGGATGTGGTGGGCGGTTATACGCCCCACATCACCAGGGAGATGATCGGCTCTTTTGTGGGGCTGGCGCTGTACTGTGTGGTGTGCTGGCGGTATCCACTGCGCATAGAAAGACTTGCCAGGCAGGGAATCGCCCTGGTGCTGTCCCTCGTTGTGCTGGGGGGGATGGGAACATCTTTGCTGATGCCCGCATCCCCGCTCTACATCCATATTCCCACCAACAACTGGGTGCTGTCCACGGCGTATAGGCATCAGGGTTTTGCCACTGCGCTTATTGCTAACTTTAAGCAGTTGATGGTGACCAGGCCTTCGGAGTATGATCCCGAGGTGGTGCGTGAGCTCTTGGCCCAAGCCCAAGCGCCCGTGTTTCCAAATGTGATGCCGGAATTGCCCATAAACATCGTGGTGATCATGAACGAGGCCTTCGCCGATTTGGAGGCCCTTGCGGAATTTGAGATCAACCGGCCCGTGTACCCAAACCTGCGCGCCTTAAGCGAGGTGGGTATGCAAGGCCGGGTGAACCTGTCGGTATTTGGCGGCGGCACCAGCATCACCGAGTTTGAGTTGCTTACCGGCCACAGCGCCGCCTTTTTGCCTGCGGAGAGTGCGCCCTATGTGCAATTTTTGCAGCCCTCCCGGCACAACGGGTATTCCCTGGCGTGGCTGCTCAAGGGGCAGGGTTACAAAACCCTGGCCGTGCACCCTGCCGAACCCGGCAATTGGAAACGGGACGAAGTGTATCCCCTGCTGGGATTTGATGATTTTTTATCGCTGCGTGACATGCCGGGCTGGGACGACCCCGCCAACAACCTGCGCGGCATGTATACCGACGCCGCCCTGTACGATGAACTGCTGCGCCTATTGCGCGAGAAGCCGGTGGGACAACGGTTGTTTATCCACTGCATCACCATGCAAAATCACGGCGGATACCTTCAGCCCGAGTTTGACGCTATTCAGCCGCGCATCGATCTGGTATGCCCAAACAATGACCCGCTGGCCAAAGAAATTAGCAACTACCTAACGCTGGCCGGGCTTAGCGACTGGGCGTTGGGTGAGTTCGCTATGGCGCTGGAGGAGTTGGAGGAGCCCACGCTATTGCTGTTCTTTGGCGATCACCAGCCTACGGTCTCCCGGTTGCTCACCAGGTGGGCCGAGGGCAGCGACCGCTGGTTTGCCGAGCCGGAAGCCCGTGCGGAATTGTTTGTTACCCCACTGCTGATTTGGAGCAACAAGGGCTTGACACCGACGGACATCGGCGACACCAGCGTCCAATACCTTGGCGTGCTGCTTACCCAGGTGGCCGGGTTGCCCCTGAGCGATTACCAGCGCTTTTTGGCCGCGCTGAGCCGGCAATGGCCCGTGTTTACCGCCAAGGCGGCGCGGGACGCGGCCGGGGTTTTCCACACATCCGAGGAGGCGCTGAGCCAAAGCGCTGCACTGCGCAGCCATCAGGCGATTCAGTACAATTTGCTGCTGGACGACCGGCATAGGCTGTATCGGTTTCCGGAGTGATATTATTGCCCCTCCAGCACAATCATCCGCATCTTGTTGTCCAGCTCGCGCAGGAAGGCGTCCAGGGGCAACTGGCCGTCGCTGTAGCGGGCCACCAGTTCGTTCAGCATCTCGTTTGCGCCGCTCTGATCTTGCCTAAAGAAGAAAGAGTTCTCCGCAAAAGTCATGTACTCGGCCAGTTCGCGATAGCTGGCAATACCGCCGGGAGAAAACTCCCATTTGTTTATCTCCTCGTTGGCCATCCAGCGGTCCAGATAGTCCAAACTGTCTTCCGCGTCGCGCTTGGCGATTCCTTCGGCGATTTGCAGATGCTCTACCAATTCTACGCGCCAGTTGGCCATGCTCTGCATAACCTGGGCAAAATCATCCCGCTCCATCGGCTCGTTTAGGCCCGGGCGCAGGGAGTAGCGGGCGTAGTTGTCCACGCCTTCTTTGGCAAAGAAAGCGATGTATTCCAACGCCAGATCGATGTTCGCGGAGGTGGGGTTAATGATCATCACATCCATGCCTACGCGCAGTTTGGGCGCCTGTCCCTCTTCAAACACCATGGGGAGCAGCGGCTTATAAGCCTCGTAACTGGTATAGAAGCGCTCGGGATCGTTAAAATAGGGTGTGGCGTTTGGATCGTAGAACATGCCCGTGCGGCCATACATGGAGAAGATGGCCGGCCGGTTCCGTTGCTCCTGATACGCTTCCCAATCGCCTTCGGTCATGGTGTCCCAATCATAGCTTTCCAGCTCCAGTTGGGATATCTGCTCCAAGGCCTCCCGGAGCAGGGGCGAACTGAAATCTACGGGTTTGCCCGGCTCCTCGTGCAACAATATGTAATTGCGCAGCACCACTTCGGTAAGGCCCGCGCCGTCGTAAGAGCCGTCCAAAAAGGAGATATCGGGGTTATCGGCGGCGAATTCCTGCTGCCAGCGCTGCATGTACGCAAAAAATTGTGCGTAGGTGGTGGGCAGCGGGCCCATGTCAAACATTTCCCATAGCGGGGCGTTTAATGCCCAGGGGTTGATGCCGTCCATGGAGCGGGGATAAGCCATCACCCTGCCTTGGGAATCCGTAAGGGCGGCCTGGGCCTGGGGGTACATCCATTGTACGTCCTCCACGATCACTGCCGATTCGCTCATGTCCGCCGTAAACCCCTTGTCGATCAGGTCGCGCAGGCCCGCCCTTAAGGGCAGCACGTAGATGTCGGTTTCGCTGTTGCCGCCAATGATCTCTTGGGCAATCAACTCGGCGCCGGGATAGTAGTAGTGGAGCACCAACACGGGGATGTCGGGGTACTGGCTGGTGAAGCGCATGTAACCCATATCCTCCCACCCGCCAGAGATGCGCAGGGCGCGCGCCGCTTTAAACTGCGGATCGACATTGCGGATGTACAAACCTTCGGCGCCCACCGCGTACAGACCGCCGGCCAGTATCCATCCGGGGGTGCTCATGTGCACGGATGCTTGGGTTAAGTACGCCACCACGGCAAAAGGTTCGCCCTTTTCCGATTTCCAGATTTGTTTTTGGTACGCGTAGTAGATGGTGTCGGCGGCCTCGTCGTAGGCCAGGCCGCCCACGCTCCAAGCATCCGTTATCTGTTCGTAGGGGAGCAGGGTTTCTTTTCCGCTGGCCGGGTCGATCACCGTAAATTGCGTGACGGATTCGCCCCTCCTCTCGTCGAAGGTGGAGCCAAAGGTCAAAAATTGGCCGGATTTGTATGGGGTGAGCATTTGCGCATACTGGAGTTCAATTTGGGCCTGGGTACCCGTCGCGATGTCAAAGCGCACCAGCGTGCGATTATCGGCCCAGCTATCATCTGAATAATTGTCCCGCAGGCAATAAAAACCGCCGTCCACCACCTGGCAGTAGGTGAGCAAACGCTGGCGTTCCCAGCGTTCCGGCCCCTCGATGCTGATCATATCGGTCATGTCCAGCTCAATATCCAGCCACTCCACGCCCGCCTCGGTGATCTGGCCGATGCGCCCGGCAAAGTTGTTGAACCCCCACAGCTTGCCGTCGCCCGCGGCGATGTGGGTCACGATTTCGGCCAGCCTTTCCTGCACCTCGGGCTCAGCCCTTTCGTAGACATCCCAGTAAGCGTCGGGGTATTCCGGCAAGGTGCAATAGAGTTCGGGCAACTCCATGCCCTCTTGCCAGCGGAAAATCCTGTTTTGGCCCCTTGCGAAAAACACGCCGTTTAG